>Ga0070741_10002111_pt1 | contig 55401 bp, 47 predicted proteins | sample Coa_R1_4_FD_66440 | JGI IMG/M metagenome (GOLD analysis project Ga0070741, IMG submission 66440) | Surface soil microbial communities from Centralia Pennsylvania, which are recovering from an underground coalmine fire - Coalmine... | ecosystem: Environmental > Terrestrial > Soil > Unclassified ... | reverse complement strand
TCACGAAGTACCTTGATGCATGGAACGCCGAGGCCAAACCGTTCCGCTGGACCAAGACGCCTCGCGATCTCCGAAGAAGCCTCACGCCCGTGGGGCGAACTTGTGAGACGGGACACTAGACGCGGTCGCTGGTCTGAACCTGGTGGCACGCGTCGTGCTGCTTTTTAGGACTGCCGGGCTTCGATCGGATCTGAGACGCGTGCGTTTGCCGGTCAGCGCGCTGGCGCGTCGGGGTGCGTTTGCCACGTAGGAAGGGGGATCCCGTCATGTGCCGTCATCATCGCACTGTTTTCATGGCGTTCTTTGCCGGGATGCTACTGTGCGGCGCGAGCGCGGCGCATTCCGTCACGCCGGATCAGCTCTGCCACTCGAAGCAGAGCAAGGCCGCTGGCAGGTACGCGAGTTGTGTGCAGAATGCCCTGGCGGGTGCGTACGTTTCAGGTACCCACCCCAACCCCTCCGTCGCGGTAGCGAAGTGCGTCGCGAAGTACGCGGCGACGTGGCCGAAGATACAGCCGTTCTGCGGCGGGTCTGTCGATCGCTACACGACCAGCGTCTTGACCGTCGGCGATCGGCTGACGGGCCTGGAATGGCAGAAGAAGCTCGGCGACAACACGACCGTCTGGGGCGTGAGCAGGCAGTTCTCGTTGAGCACCGATGGGGTACTGGTACCCGGCGACGGGACCGCCTTCACTCCTCTGCCGGCTCCTGTTCGAGAGTGCTTTGCCAGTCACTGCGACTGGCGGCTGCCGACACTTGCGGAGCTTCTGACGATCCGTGAGCCGCCGGACTACCCCTCCTGCCAGACCCTTCCGTGCATCAACCCGATCTTCGGGCCGATGCCGTCGTCCCCCACTCTGTACTGGTCGTCGTCTTCCCGCGCGGCCGATCCAACAAGCGCCTGGGGTGTGCTTTTCGACGCGGGGCTTGTATTCTGGCTAATCAAGACCGACTACGCGTACGTTAGGGCGGTGCGCGGCGGCCTCTAAGCCCGGATTTCCCAAATGAACGCGGCCCATCCATCCTGTTTGTGACCAATCCGGCAAGCGATGTCCATTTTTCTACCGCCGAAGTGTGGCCGAGGATCGCCTCGGAACGTGGGGCCTGGCCGAGATCGACCGCGAGTCTGCCATGCGGACGAGAGGCGCTCGAAGGGCGAGGGGTAGATGGACAGATTCTTCAAGGTAGCACTTACTTGAGGAACGAAACCTTCTGAGAAATCCTGGCCTATTCTTTTGCGGCCGGGAACATGACCTGAAGTCTGCCCGTGTCACTGTCCCATACCTCGATCACGACGTGCACCCTGGTCGTCGGTGCGACAACACGGCACGAAGCGGCCTGAGCGACCGTGACGGCGCAACTACGCCCCGAGGGTAGAGGGATCCCGTTGCACTGGTCGAAACTAGTGCACCGTACGCGACATAGAATCAATTCGACGGGGATGCGTCCAAGGTGCGATGAGCCACACCTTGGAGCTGATCCTCTCGGCCACGCAGCGGCGCGAGCTGCGAAGTCTCGTGACGCGCACATCTGAATCGGCCGGCGTGGTGCGACGAGCGCACGTCGTGCTCTGGACCGCAGACGGCGTTTCGGGCCAGGAGATCGCTCGCCGGCTGCACCTCTCGCCCGAAGCCGTCGCGCGCATTCGGCGGCGATTCCCGGAGACCGGCGTGCCTGGGCTGCAGACGCAGCCCAAAGCGGGACGAACGGACCACGCGGTGCCACCGGCAACGGTCGAGCGGGTGATCGAATTGGCGATGTCGCCGCCGCCGGCGGGCCGCAGCCGCTGGACGACGCGACTCCTCGGAAAGACGGTCGGCGTCAGCGCCGGATGCATCTCCGACATCCTGCGCCGCAACGGGCTGAAGCCCCACCTGACCCGCACGTAGAAGGTGAGCCGCGATCCCGCCTTCGTCGCCAAGGTGCAGGACGTCGTCGGGCTCTATCTCAATCCGCTGCAGCATGCGGTTGTGCTGAGCGTCGACGAGAAGACGTCGATCCAGGCGCTCGAGCGCACGCAGCAGCCGCTCCCGCTGCGAGCCGGTCGCGCTGCGCGACACGCGCATGACTCCAAGCGCCACGGCATCGTCGACCTCTACGCCGCGCTCGAAGTGGCGACGGGCAAGGTCACGCACCGCCTCAGCTCCCGGCACACGGCGGCCGACTTCCTGACGTTCATGCGTAAGGTCGTCCGCTCCTACCCTCGCCGTGAGCTGCACGGAATCCTCGACAACTCGTCGTCGCACGGGACACCCGAGGTGCGGGCCTGGCTCGCCGAACATCCGAAGGTGCACTTTCACTACACCCCGACGAGCGCATCCTGGCTCAACCAGGTGGAAGGCTTCTTCGGAATCCTCGGCAAGCAATCGCTCCGCGTGACGGACTTCCCATCGACCCGCGCCCTGCGAGAACACCTCGCTGCATTCATGCGCAACTGGAATCGCAACCCCACGCCGTTCGCGTGGACCAAGCCCGCCCACGCGATCATTCCCTCCCAGCGCCGAATGCTTGACCGCATCTCGACGGCGGTGCACTAGAAAAGGGCGCCCGTATGGCGTGCGGGTGGGCGGTCGTCGAGCGCGCGCCGATTCGTCGGGCGCCGTGGCCGCCGGGCTGCTCGTTGCGACGCCTTGTACGAGGAGTGATCGTACCACTACGATCTTCACTGTCGCCTCCGCATTCGGAGGCTGGCGCAATGGCGCGCCGGACGTCGCGCGTCGCGCGCGTTTTGATTGAATTCGGCTGGACTGCTCGAACGTGCAGCTGGTCGTTTGCGTGCCGCGGCGCTCGTGTCGCACGCGTCGGAGACGACTATCGCCCTATTCAAGTCCGCCACGGCTTTGCTGGCTCGCCATAGACTATGCTTGACATCTGTGTCGCGATCGTGTATTGACACGGGATGGTCGCACGGCAGTTCGAACTCTCGCTGCTCGAGCGACCGAAGTGGGGTGGTCCGCGAGCTCGAGCCGGCCGCAGACGCTCACCCGGGCGCGGTCGCGTGCCGCATCGCGCGCGACCGGTGCACCGGCGATGGCAGCCGTTCCACCTGACGTTGCGTGGAGCGGAGGGTGTTCCGTCGCTGCGCTCTCCGCAGGCATTTCGGGTTGTGTGCGGCTCCATTGCGTCTTCGCCCGCTGCGGGGTTCCGAGTCATTCACTTCTCGGTCCAGCGGAACCACATTCACGTCATCGCGGAGGCCGACCGCGCCGACGCACGGTCGCGGGGGATCCGGTCCCTGACGATCCGGCTCGCGGTGCGTCTCAATCGTCTGTTCCGCCGCTCGGGCGCGATCTGGGGCGATCGTTGCCACGTGCGCGCGCTCTCCACTCCGACCGAGGTGAGAAATGCGATCGCCAACGTGCTCATGAACTTCCGGAAGCACGGCGAGCATCTCGCTCTTCCAGCCGACGAGCGAGATCGCGATCCGTTTTCGTCGGCTGCGTGCCTCGACGAGCCTCGCGACACGTCGGCCCGCGCAGGCGAGGCGGTGGAGCGGCGCCTAACGTCCAGGCCGCACACCTGGCTTGCACGGACCGGGTGGAGCACCTGACCGAGCGCCGGCCGGCGGGACGAGGCGCCGCCGGCAGACGGCTCATGGCTTCGTCCAGAGCGGTGCGAGCGCTTCCGCGCAGGTCGCGAGGAATGCCTCATCGTTTCGGGCGAACGCGCCGCGTCCGTCGCTCCCGACGTGGATGGTCCCGACGATCGGCCGTCCTCGCTGCGACGGGGAAGATCGCCTCGGAGCCCGTGGTCGTGAACGTTGCGAGTAGCGCGGGTGGCGGCTGACGTCCTGGACCGCCACCGATGCGCCCGCGGCGACGGCGGCGCCGTTCAGACCCTGGTGCGCGGGGAAGCTCGGAAACGCGGGCGGTTCGGAGGCCGTCCACGCGAGCGCGGCGATCCGGGTCGGAATCACGCGGTAGAGACCGGACCCAACGGTAGACCGCGCCGCTACCACGCCGTCTCGACGTCGCCCTTTCGCAGCCGCTGCGCGATGAGGATCTGCTGCACCTCGGACGAGCCGTCGTACACGCGCACGACGCGAGCGTCGCGCCAGATGCGCTCGATCATGTACTCGCCGCGGATGTAGCCGTAGCCGCCGAGCATCTGGATGGCGTCGTCGACGGTCTGCCAGAGGCTCTCGCCGGCGAAGTACTTCGCGGTCGACGACTCGCGGATCGCGGGCGAGCCGCGGTCGATCGACCAGGCGCTCCGGTAGACGAGCCCGCGCCCGGCCTCCGTCCGCGCGCTCATCTGCGCGAGGCGGAACGCGAGCGCCTGGTGGTCGAGGAGCGGCTTCCCGAAGGTCTTCCGCGCCTCGCCGTGCTCGATCGCGAGCTCCATCGCCTTCTGCGCGGCGCCGACGGCGCGCGCGCCGAGCATCGTGCGGCCCTCGGACAGGCAGCGCTTCGCGATGTCGAAGCCCTTGCCCTCCTCGCCGATGAGCTGGGATGCCGGGATGCGGCAGTCCTCGAGCACGAGCTCGCAGATCGCCGAGCCCTTGTGGCCGAGCGTGTCGAAGATCTGGCCGACCGCGTAGCCGGGCGTGTCGGTGTCGACGAGGAACGCGGTGATGCCCTTCGGCGCGCGCGCGAAGATCATCACGTGGTGCGCGTAGGGCGCGTTCGTGATGAAGATCTTCCGCCCGTTCAGGACCCAGTGGTCGCCGTCGCGCTCGGCGCGGGTCTCGAGGCTTCCGGCGTCGGAGCCGGCGTTGGGCTCCGTCAGCCCGAACGACCCGAGCCACTCGCCGCTCGCCATCCGCGGCAGGTAGCGGTCCTTCTGCTCCTTCGTCCCGAAGAGGTTGATGCCGATGCAGCCGATCCCGGTGTGCACGCTGATGTAGCTCGCGAGGCCCCACGGGCCGCGGCCGAGCATCTCGTGGACGAGCGCCTTCTGGACGACCGACAGCCCGAGGCCGCCGTACTCGGGCGCGATCGTGAGGCCGAAGAGCCCGAGCTCCTTCGCGCCCGCGATCACCGCGTCGGTCAGCCGGTCGGTGCGCTCGATCTCCTGCCAGACCGGGTTCACGACGTCCTCGACGAACTGCTTGACGGCGTCGCGGAGCTGTCGGTCCTCGTCGCTCAGGGTGAAATCCATGCTCGGCCTCCGGGGCTCGATGAGTAGCCGACCCGAGCCGGCCGGCAAACCGGATGTCCGCCCGCCCTACGACGACGACGCGCGCCGGAGCCCGATCGGCGTGCCGCGCTTCACGACCTTCGTCCCCTTGCCGCCGCGGTGGCCGCCCGAGAAGTCCTCGGACGCGAGCTCGCGCTCGCCGCCGCCCTCGATGTCGGCGACGAGCTTCGCCTTCTTGTCGGCGGCGACGCAGCCGACCATGCGGTCCTTCGGGTCGAGCCGCATCAGGATGACGCCGCGGCCGGCGCCGGCGAGCTCGCTCACCTCGTCGAGCGGGAAGCGGAGGCCCTTGCCGCTGCGCGCGAGGCAGAGCGCCTCCCGGCCGATCGCCTCGCCGGCGGCGATCAGCTCGTCGCCGTCGGCGACGCGCGCGAAGCGGCGGCCGGCGCGGGTCGTGACGCTCAGGTCCGGCGCGGCGCGAAAGCCGTAGCCGCGCGCCGACGCGACCAGCAGCGCCCGCGTCTCCTCGGTGAGCTCGATCGGCTGCGCTCCGTCGAACAGATCTCGCTGCGCGCCGCGCCCGCGCTTGTCCGCCGCACCGGCGGTACCGGCGGCGCCGTCGCCATCGGCCTCGCCGGCGGCGTCCGCGCCGCGCCCGGCCACGAGCAGGGTCGCGATCACGCGCTCGCCGTCGCCGAACTTGAAGAGCGACTGGACCGGCTCGCCGTAGCCGGTCGTCGCGGGGATGTCGCTGACCGGCGCGACGTAGAGCACGCCGCGGTTCGAGAAGAGCGCGATCCGGTCGCGCGTCGAGCCCTCGTGCGCCGCGAAGAGCGCGTCGCCTTCGCGAAGGCGCGCGCTCGAGAGGTCCTTGATCTCGCGCACGCGCCGGATCCAGCCGTCGCGCGACAGCAGCACCGTCGCCTCCTCGTGCACGATGTAGGCGTCGGGATCGTAGGCGAGCTCCTCGCGACCGCCGGCCGACACGACGGTGCGGCGCTTGTCGGCGTACTTCTTCTGGACCTCGAGGATCTCGCCGCGCACGAGCTTCCAGCGCTCGGCCGGGCGCTTCAGGAGGCGCTCCACCTCCGCGAGGCGCTTCTTCTTCTCGTCGCGCTCGCTGCGGATCTTGTCGATCTCGAGGCGCGCGAGCTGGTAGAGCCGGAGCTCGAGGATCGCGTCGACCTGTACGTCGTCGAGCCGGAACGCGGCCTTCAGCTTGGTCCCGGCGTCGGCGCGGTTCTGCGCGGCGCGGATGATCTTGATCGCCTTGTCGAGGTTGTCGTAGAGCGCGATGAAGCCGTCCAGGATGTGGAGGCGCTCGGCGAGCTTCCTCCGCTCGTGCTCGAGCCGGCGCGTCACGACCTGCATGCGGAAGTCGAGGAAGTGCCGGCAGAGGTCGCGCAGCGAGACGCGGCCGGGCTGGCCGACGAGCGGGTTCGACGTCGGCGTCAAGCACGTCAGGTTCACGTTGAAGTTGATCGCGAGGTCGGTGTGCTTGAAGAGGTACGCCATCGCGACCTCGGGCTCGGCGTCGGGCTTGAGCTCGAGGACGACGCGCACGTCGGTGGTCGACTCGTCGCGCACGTCGACGACCTGCGGCAGCTTCCGCTCGGTGATCTGCGCCGCGATCTGCTCGACGAGGGTCGCCTTGTTCACCGTGTAGGGGATCGACGTGACGACCACCTGGCGCCGCCCGCGCGGCAGGTTCTCGACCCGGTACTGCCCGCGGACGCGGAGCGCGCCCTGTCCCGACTCGTAGACCGCGCGCACCTCGGCGCGGCTCGAGAGGAGCTCGCCGCCGGTCGGGAAGTCGGGGCCCTTGATGTGCTTCAGCAAGCCCTTCACGTCGAGATCGGGCTCGTCGATCATCGCGACCAGCGCGTCGCACACCTCGCCCAGGTGGTGCGGCGGGATGTTGGTCGCCATGCCGACCGCGATCCCGGTCGAGCCGTTCATGAGGAGCTGCGGGAGGCGGCTCGGCAGCACGACGGGCTCCTCCAGGGTCGCGTCGTAGTTCGCCCGCCACTCGACCGTGTCGGCGACGATGTCGGCGAGCATCTCCTCGGCGATCGCCGTCAAGCGCGCCTCGGTGTAGCGGTAGGCGGCGGCCTCGTCGCCGTCGAGCGAGCCGAAGTTCCCCTCGCCGTGCACGAGCGGGTAGCGCAGCGAGAAGTCCTGGGCCATCCGGACCATCGCGTCGTAGGCCGCGGTGTCGCCGTGCGGGTGGTACTTGCCGATGACCTCGCCGACGATCTGCGCGGACTTCCTCGGCTTCGATCCCGCGCCGAGCCGAAGGTTCTGGAACATGGCGTACAGGATCCGGCGCTGGACCGGCTTCAGCCCGTCGCGCACGTCGGGCAAGGCGCGCGACGTGATGACCGACAGCGCGTACGACAGGTAGCGCTGCTCCGCCGCCTGTCGGAGATCCGCCTCGAGACTCGCGTCGCTCATCGCTTCCACCCCGCTCGCGCTCGGCCGCGCGCCCGCGGCCCGAGGACGACCCTCTTAGGAGCCGGCGCTCGCATTTTCCAGGTGCCGGCCGCCGCATTCGCGCTCCACGAAACGCCATGCCGCCCGAGATGCGTGCGCGGTGCCGCAGAACGGCACCCGCGGGGAGGACACGCCGCGGCGCTCTCCCGCGGTGCCGTGGCGCGGCACCTTCCGCTCACGGGCCGCGGAAAATCACGGTTTTTCCAGCTCGCGCCGGCGACGCATCGTCGGGCGCGGTGGCTCGTCGCTTGCTCCGCGTGCCCGCAGGGGCCGGTGGCCGGCTGGTGAGGAAGGTGGAAGCTGCCATGCAAGCGGCGATGAGACGTGAGACGGTGTGCGGAGCGCGTCTCGGTGGAGCGGAGGCGGTGCGGAGGCATGGCGGCTTCACGGTGGTGGAGCTCCTGGTCGTGGTCGCGATCGTCGGCATTCTGGCCGCGGTCGCGATCCCGACCTTCTCCTCCTACAAGGCGGAAGGCTACAACGCGCACTCGCTCGCGGGCCTGAACAGCCTGGCGAAGGCCGAGGAGGCCTACTTCGCGACCCACGGCCGCTACACGTCGCAGATGGCCGAGCTTCCGCCGTACTACCCGCCCGCGAACGTCGTCCTGTCGATCGTGTCCGCCGACAATTTCGCCTTCGCGGCGACGGGGTCGCACCCGCAGGGCGACAAGACGTACCGCTGGGATTCGAGCGCGGGCGGGCTCCAGCCGTAGCGACCGCGCGGGCGCTTTGCTAGCCGCCGCTAGGTGCCTCTCGCGACGAGCACCGAAAGCCCGGCGGCCGAGCGCCGGCCCGACGTCCGGAACCTCGCGATCATCGCCCACGTCGACCACGGGAAGACCACGCTGGTCGACGCGCTCCTGCGCCAGAGCGGCGTCTTCCGCGCGAACGAGCGCGTCGCCGAGCGGGTCATGGACTCGAACGCGATCGAGCGCGAGCGCGGCCTCACGATCCTCGCGAAGAACACCGCGATCACCTGGAGCGGCGTCCGGATCAACATCGTCGACACCCCCGGCCATGCCGACTTCGGCGGCGAGGTCGAGCGCACGCTCGCGATGGTGGACGGGGTCCTCCTCCTGGTCGACGCGTCGGAAGGGCCGCTCCCGCAGACGCGCTTCGTCCTTCGGAAGGCGCTCGAGCGCGGCCTCTCGCCGATCGTCTGCATCAACAAGATCGACCGCGCCGACGCCCGCATCGCGGAGGTGCTCGACGAGGTCTACGGACTCTTCATCGACCTCGACGCGACCGAGGAGCAGCTCGAGTTCCCGGTCGTCTACACGAACGCGCGCGCCGGCACCGCGACCCGCGACGTGGCCGTCCCCGGCACGGACCTGAAGCCGCTCTTCGAGCTCGTCCTGAGCGACCTCCCCGGTCCCGCCGTCGTCCATGGCGCGCCGACGCAGTTCCAGGCGAACAACCTCGACTACGACGAGTACGTCGGCCGGCTCGCGCTCGGTCGCGTCGTCGCGGGCGAGCTCGCGACCGGCTCGACCTACCTCCTGTGCGGCGCCGCCGGCTCGCCGACGCCCTTTCGCTTGACGAACCTCTACGGCTGGCACGGCCTGAAGCGCATCCCGCTCGAGCGCGCGGCCGCGGGCGACATCGTCGCGATCGCGGGCGTGGAAGGGATCGAGATCGGCGACACGGTCGCCGACCTCGAGGACCCGCGTCCGCTGCCGCGCCTCCGGGTCGACGAGCCGACGATCGCGATGGTCTTCGGCGTCAACGCGTCGCCGTGGTCCGGCCGCGAGGGCCAGTGGGTGACGTCGCGGAAGCTCCGCGAGCGGCTCGAGGCCGAGGAGCGGCGGAACGTCGCGCTCCGGATCGAGGACACCGAGCAGCCCGACCGGCTCCGGGTCTCCGGGCGCGGCGAGCTCCAGCTCGCGATCCTGATCGAGACCATGCGGCGCGAGGGCTACGAGCTCGAGGTCTCGAAGCCGACGGTGCTGACGCGCGAGGAGAAGGGCGTCGTGCAGGAGCCGATGGAGATCGCGATCATCGACCTGCCGGAGGACTTCATCGGCGTCGTCTCGCAGCTCCTCGCGATGCGGAAGGGCGTGATGACCCGGATGTCGCCGCCGGCTTCGGGGCGCGTTCGCCTCGAGTTCCGCGTGCCTTCGCGCGGTCTCATCGGGTTTCGCTCGCCGTTCCTCACCGACACGCGCGGTACCGGCATCATCAACACCATCTTCGACGGGTGGGGCCCGTGGTGCGGCGACATCCAGCGGCGCGTGAACGGGGCGATGGTCGCGGATCGAGAGGGCGTCGCGACGCCGTACGCGATCTTCCACCTGCAGGAGCGGGGCGCGATGTTCATCGCGCCCGGCACGCGCGTCTACGAGGGCATGGTGATCGGCGAGTACTCGCGCGCCGGCGACCTCGACGTGAACATCGTCCGCGAGAAGAAGCTCACCAACATCCGCGCCGCCGGCCACGACGAGGCGATCCGCCTGACGCCGCCGAAGCCCGTCGGCCTCGAGGACGCGCTCGACTGGATCGACGACGACGAGCTCGTCGAGGTGACGCCGCGCTCGATCCGGATCCGGAAGCGGATCCTGCGCCAGGCGCTCCGACCGAAGCGAAAGGCCTGAGCGCCGGCGCTCGCGACGCGCTCCTCGTCACTGGAAGCCGACGATCTGGAAGCTCTGCGTCCCCTTGTTCCACTGGAGGACGGGGCTCGTGCCCGCGAAATCCTGGATCAGGTAGAGAGTGGAGGGGCCGTCCTGGAGGAAGGGCACGCCGAACGTCGATACCGTGAAGTCGGTCTGGTCGAAGGCCGCGCCATTCGCGTACGCGACGACATGGTGCGGGCCCGGGCCGAGCAGGCCCATGTTGAAGAGCAGGCCGAAGCCGTTGTGGATCCCGCCATGGCACTCCGGGACGGCCTGCGTGTCGTTGCGCGGCGTTCCGAAGGCCACCGGAAGGAGCTCCCCGCCGTCGACCTGCACGTGCACCGCATTCACCGTGTCGCCGCACACCCATCCCGAGAACAGGGTGACGCCGCTCACCCCGCCGCGCGGGTTCTCGAGGACTCCGACGAAGCTCGCTCCGCCGCCTGACGGGAGCGCGTCGAGCGCCTCGAGAATGCGGATCCGCGGCGTCGTCACCAGGCTGACCGGGTCCTCGAGAGGCACGCCGGTCGTCTGCAGCGCGTCGAGGACCTGGCTCACCGTCGCCGCCGAATTCTTCTGCCTCAGGATTGCCCACGCACCCGTCACGTGCGGCGCGGCCATCGACGTGCCGCTCTTCACCCCGAAGCCGCCTCCCGGAAGCGTCGACGTGATGTTCGTCCCGGGGGCGAGCAAGGACAGGAACGGCGCGGAGTTCGAGAAGACCGAGATCCCGTCGCTCTTCGTCGTCGAGCCCACGCTCACGGCGGACGAGATGCAGCCCGGCGATCCGAGCGCGTCGGCGTACGCCTCGTTGCCGGCGGACACCACGACCGCGATCCCCACCGAGCGCAGCAGATCGATCGCTGCCTTCTCGGCCTGATGGTCGGCATCGCACTCCGCCTGCGACGTGTACTTGCCGCCCCCGATGCTCATGTTCACCGCCGCGATCGAAAATGCATCGCGGAGCGCGAACACCCGCTCCATCGCCGCAATGCGGTCGGAGGCGAGGCTTCGGGCGCACGGGTCCTCGCCGTCGCCGCAGTCGTCCGAGCCGCTGAACTCGCCGAACACCTGCATCGCGATCACGCTCGCCCCCGGCGCCACGCCCGGAACGTCGGCGTCGCGGCTCGCGGCGATGCCGGCGACGTGCGTCCCGTGCGTGCAGGAGTCCGGCGCGTAGCCGCACGGTGCGGCGGAACCGGCCCCGAGCTGGGTCGTTCCGCCATTCGGGCAGCTGCTCTGCGACGAGAAGCATGCCTCGCTCACGACGGCGTCCGCGAGGGCCGGGTGAAAGCGATCGACTCCGGTGTCGAGCACGGCGACCGTCTGCCCGCTGCCGTCGAACCCGGCTTGCTGCGCGAGATCGGCCTCGACGACGCCGACGCTCTCGAGGTCCGCAGGCGGTATCGGACGGTCCTCCTGCACGTTCACGACGAGCGACGAACGCTCGAGCGCGAGCAATGTCTCGGCATCGGCCTTCAGCGCGACGAACGGGATCGCCGCGAAACGGCGCGCGAGCGTCCAGCCACCGGTTCCCAGCTCAGCGACGAGCTGATTCTGCGCGGTGGCGATCGCGGTGCGCTGCGAAGCGATCGCGTTCGCACCGGCGACCTCGCCTTCCGGGCGCGTCGGGAGATCGAGCCGCGCGATGATCCGGACCGGCCGGCCCGATTCCGCCTTGCGAAGGGTCGACAAACGAACCGCGCCCTCGCGCGCGGCCGCTGGCGCGACACCGGCCAGTGCGATGGCCACGGACAGGAAGCCGACGAGAGTGGGGCGCCGGCGGGTCGCTCGCGACGTCCGCGGGCGTCGCCTCCATGCCGCTCGGATCGAGCAAACGAGGTCGGTCGTCATGACCGCTATTCGGCGGTTCGGTCGATGGCCCAAAGCCTCGCGCATGACCTGGAGCGAGAGCGGGAAAGCGCTTCCCCACGCCTTGCCATGGCGATAGCCTTGCGCGATGCCTTCGCGACGCTCGGGCCGGCGGGCGGTGTGGCTGGCGGTGCTACTTTCGGCGGCACTCGCGGTCCCCGAGCGCGCGCATGGGCTCGCGTCCGCGATCAACGACCCGCCCGCGAAGGCGACGCACGCGAAGAGGCGCACGACGCGGAAGGCCTCGACGAATTCGACCGCGGCGAAGAGGGACCGCCGCTCCGCGCGTGCCGAGCCCGCTGCTGCGGCGACGACCACGACGCATGCAGAGTCGGTCTCCGCTCCCGACCCGCGCGCTCTCGCGCCCGGCTTCGACCCGGCGTGCCCGAGCGGCAAGGTCGCGAGCATCCTCGCGTGCCCCGAGATGGTCTGTCCGTGCCAGCGCGGGAGGAACGTCGTCCTCGCGCGCGCGTTCGATCCGCGGACCCGCTGCTGCAACGCGCCTTCGTGCGACGAGATCTGCGCCCGGCGGAGCCGCTGCCCGCGCTTCGAGTGCCCGTGTGGCGTGCCGGGCGATCGCGCCGCCGCGACCGACGAGGACACGGGCGAGTGCATCACCGACGCGCGCGAGGTCTGCCGGCGCGCTTGTAACCTCTAGGCTCCCAGGCGGGCCCGGCTAGGCCGCGCCCGGCCCGGACGCAGCCGGCGGCCACCAGCGCGGCCGCGCGCGCAGGTGCACGTGGTAGTGCTCCGGGATCTGGCGCATGCGGTCGTCGAAGGAGAGGTCGCCGAGGCCGAGCGCGCGGCCGACGAGGGCGAGCGCCTCGGTCATGATGCGTTTCTCCTCCTCGCTCACCTGGCTCCGATGCTCGGCGAGCACGGCCATCGGCGTGTCGCAGGAGTCGCAGTCGAGGATGGTGAAGGGCAGGGGATCGAAGAACTGAGCGTACCAGCGCGTCGAGCGGACCAGCGCGCAGAGCTCGCACCCGCGGGCGGCTTCGCTCACGACCCGACGAGCTCTCCGAGCGCGCGCTCGAGCTCCGCCTCCGATCGGGTCTGCACGCTCACGTTGTGCATGTCCACGCCGGCCTTCGACTCCGCGTCGAGGCGGGCGGTGCACTCGGAGATCGTGCCGACCGTCGTCACCTGGTCGACGAGCTCGTCGGGGACGGCGTCGATGCCGGCCTCGCTGCCGCGCTCGCTCCACGCCTTCCGGACGGCGGCGACCGCGTCGCCGTGCCCGAAGCGCTCGAGCTGCGCGCCGTAGAAGGTCCCCATGCGCGCGATGTAGAACGCGAGCGTCCCGGCCGCTTGGCGGCGCGCGCGCTTCGGGTCCTCGAGCGCGACCACGACGCGGTCGGGCGAACGCACCTGGACGGCGTTCGCGGGGCGGCCGGCGTCGGTCACGAGCTTCCGGAAGGCCGCGATCTCGCGCGCCAGCACGGGCTCGGGGATCATGATCGGCATCCAGCCGTCGCAGAGCTCGGCGGTGAGGCGGAGCGCGTTCGGGTTGAGGGACGCGAGCCAGACCGGGATGTGCTTTCGCACCGTCTCGAAGCGGAGCGTGAAGCCGCGCTCCAGCTGGAAGAGGCGGCCGCGGTGGCGGAGCGGGGTGCCGGAGATCAGCGTGTTGAAGATCTCGATGGTCTCTCGCAGGCGCGCGAGCGTCGGCTTGAACGGCACGCCGTGGAAGTGCTCGATGACCTGCGGGCCGCTCGTGCCGAACCCCGCGACGGCGCGACCGCCGGAGAGCTCGTCCAGCGTCGCGAAGTGCTGCGCGAGCGCGGCCGGCGTCCGGGAGTACACGTTCACGATCCCGGTGCCGAGCTGGATGCGGCGGGTGCGGTCGGCGAGGAGCGCGAGCAGGCTGAACGCGTCGCGGCCCCATGCCTCCGCGACCCAGACGGTGTCGACGCCGACCTCGTCGGCGATCTGGACCTGTCGGAAGAGCTTGTCGCGGTCGGTCAGGTTCTGCCAGTCGAGCGTGATGCAGATGCGGCGCGCCATCGCGCCGTCATAGGTCGGGAGCAGCCCCGTGACAATGGAAGCCGGTGGTCCGACGCGTCGGCGGAACGTCGCCCGCGTCGCGTTGACCGCGAGCCGGTCCGATCGCTAAAGCCCGCCGGCACGCTCGATCAGAGGGAGACAATCCGATGAGAACCCGCCTCGCCGCCGTCGCGTCCGTCGCCGTGTCGCTGCTCTTCGCCCTCTCGGCGCGGGCCGCCGATCCGACGCCCGCCGCCGGAGCCGCGAAGGCGACGAAGGGGAGTGCGCCGATGGCAACGAAGGATGCCGGGACCACCGACAGGAACCCGGTGGTCGTGATCGCGACGTCGCTCGGGAACATCGAGGTCGAGCTCTATCCCAAGCAGGCGCCGGAATCCGTCAAGAACTTCCTCTCGTACGCCGAGAGCGGCCAGTACGACGGGACGATCTTCCACCGCGTCATCAAGGACTTCATGATCCAGGGCGGCGGCATGACGCCCGACATGAAGCAGAAGCCGACCAAGGCGCCCATCAAGAACGAGGCCGACAACGGCCTCAAGAATTCCCTCGGCACGATCGCGATGGCGCGGACGAGCGACCCCGACAGCGCGACGGCGCAGTTCTTCATCAACACGAAGGACAACGCCTTCCTCGACTTCAAGTCGAAGACGCCGCAGGGGTGGGGCTACGCGGTCTTCGGGAAGGTCACCTCGGGCATGGACGTCGTCCGGAAGATCGAGGCGGTGTCGACGACGAACAAGGGGATGCACCAGGACGTGCCGTCGGAGCCGGTCGTCATCAAGAGCGTGACCGTGAAGAAGTAGCGCGGCGTCGGCCCGCGCCGCCGTGCCCCCGGCTGCCCGGCGCGCCGCGGCAAGTGGAATCCTTTTGACCGGGAGCCGGGACCCCTCGTATTTTCCCGGGCCATGCTCTCGAAGACCCCTGGTGTTCGTCTCGCGCGGCGAGCGCGTCGCTGGATCGGAATCGGCGCCGCCGTCGCCTGGCTCGGCGTGGCCGCCTGCGGCGGCTCTGGATCCGGCGGATCGACGATCGACGTGACCGCGCCGAACGCCGATCGCTGCGAGATCCTCGATCCCGACCACTGCCTGCTGCCGTTCCCGAGCGACGCGCTCACGGTCGCGGACGCGGCGACCGACACGGGCCGGCGGGTCGCGTTCCACGCCGAGTCGATGCCCGCGAACGCGAGCGGCGTGCACGTCGATCCGACCGAGTGGAACCGGAACGACGGCTTCAGCCCGGGAGCGCAGATCACGCTCGTCGTCCCGGGCCTCGACCCCGGGCGCTCCGGCCTTCCTCCCGTGACCGACATCGCCCGCTCGCTCGATCCCGACTCGTCGCTCGTCCTCCTCGACGCGGACACCGGCGAGCGCGTGATCGCGTTCGCCGAGCTCGACGCGCACGCGACCGACCCCGCGCGGAAGGCGCTGCTCGTCCATCCCGCGCGGAACCTGCGCGAGGGGCACCGCCACGTCGTCGCGCTTCGCCGCCTCGTGGACGCGGACGGCGCCGACATCGCGCCGTCCGACGTCTTCCGCGCCTACCGCGACCGCCTGCGGACCCGCGACGACGCGATCGAGGCGCGCCGCCCGGAGATGGAGCGCATCTTCGACGACCTCTCGCGCGCCGGCGTCGGCCGGAGCGACCTCTACCTCGCATGGGACTTCACGGTCGCGAGCGAGCGCTCGCTCTCCGAGCGCCTGCTCCACATCCGCGACGACGCGTTCGCGACGCTCGGCGACGCGGCGCCCGGGTTCACGGTCACGAGCACGTCCGATCAGGGAGTCGCGCACGTCGTGAGCGGGACCTTCCAGGTGCCGCGCTACTTGACGGGCGACGGAAAGCCGGGATCCGTCTTCAACGACCAGGGCGCCGACTCGCTGCCCGCGCAGAATGGCCTCCAGACGGCGAACTTCGTCTGCACCGTGCCGTCGTCCGCGAGCGCGGCGAATCCGGCGCGGGTCGCGCTCTACGGCCACGGCCTCCTCGGGACCGCGAGCCAGGTCGTCGGCGTCGGCCTCGCCGGGGCGCTCGTGAACGTCGCCTTCTGCGCGACCGACTGGATCGGCATGGCGGCGGAGGACGTTCCGAACGCGGTCGCGATCCTGCAGGACCTCGGCAAGTTCCGGAGCCAGGCCGACCGCCTCCAGCAGGGTCACCTGAACTTCCTCTTCCTCGGCCGTCTCATGCGCCACCCGCAGGGCCTCGGCAGCGACCCCGCCTTCCAGCGCGACGGCGCGTCGGTCCTCGACGGCAGCGACGTCTTCTTCCTCGGCGCGAGCCAGGGCGGAGTGCTCGGCGGCGGGACGACCGCGGTCGCGCAGGACTGGACGCGGGCCGTGCTCGCGGTCGGGGCGTCGAACTACAGCCTCCTCATCCCGCGCAGCGTCGACTTCGACGAGTTCGATCCGATCCTGGCGTCGGCGTACCCGGATCCGCTCGACCGCCGCCTCGGCTTCGGGATCATCCAGATGCTGTGGGACCGCGGCGAGTCCAATGCGTACCTCCAGCACCTGACCGCCGATCCGTACCACGACACGCCCGTCCACGACGTGCTGTACTTCGAGGCGTTCGCGGACCACCAGGTCGCGAACGTCGGCACCGAGGTCGCGTCGCGCACGATCGGAGCGCGCCTGCGACAGCCGGCGCTCCGCCCCGGACGGGCGTCGGCGGTCGAGCCCTACTACGGGCTCGAGCCCGTGCCGTCGTATCCCTATCCCGGGTCGGCGCTCATCGTGTGGGACTTCGGGACGCCGCCGCCGCCGGTCGAGAACCTGCCGCCGCGGGAAGGCGATGACCCGCACGGCAAGGCGGGCGACGTGCCGGCGGTGCTCGCGCTGGTCTCGGAGTACCTGAAGACCGGCGGCGGGCTCGTCGACGTGTGCGGAGGCGAGCCATGCGTGACGCTGGATCAGTGAGCGACGGCGTGCCGGCGGCGCGCATGAATCGACGCGGATCCAGGACGACCGCCGCGCGGCGTGCGCTGGGTGTCGCGCTCACGCTCGTCACGGCCGTCGCGCTCGGCGCCTGCGGCGATTCGTCGACCAGCGGCTCCGCGATCCGCGACGCATCCGTCGAGCGGCTCGCGAGCGGCGACCTCGTCGTGTCGTGGACGGCCGTGCCCGATGCCGGCGAGGTGACGGTCTACGCCGGCCGCGACCCGGACGCGATTGCGCGCGACGTCGCGGTCGGGAAGGGCGGTCCATCCGGCTCGGCCGTCGTCGCGGGTCTCGACCCGGCGCGCCGCACCTACTTCGCGGTGGTCGCCGGGCGCTCGGAGCTCGTGGTCGCGGAGCGCCGCGTTCCGCTCGTCGGCGCTGTCAACTTTCGCGACCTGGGCGGCTACGCGACCGCATCGGGCAAGCGCGTCGCGTGGGGGAAGGTGTTCCGCTCGGATCAGCTCGATCGCCTCACCGAGGCCGACCAGGCGATCTTCTCCAATCTCGGCGTGAAGCTCGTCTGCGACTTCCGGTCGCCGACCGAGGTCGGCCGCTCTCCCGACCGCCTTCCCCCGGACGACGCGTCCGAGGTCCTGCACCTCCCGATCTACGACCCCGAAAACGACTACGAGGCGGAGATCCGCGGGGCGATCACGAGCGCGGACTTCGCCCGCCAGGAGGAGCTCCTCGGAGGAGGGCGGAACGAGCAGCTCCTGATCGACGGCAACCGCTTCCTCGTCACGAAGGCGACCGACCAATATGCGGGCTGCCTCCGCCGCCTCGCCGACCCGGCCGCGCTTCCCGCGCTCACCCACTGCACGGCCGGGAAGGACCGCACGGGGTTCTCGAGCGCGATCCTGCTGCTCGCGCTCGGCGTGCCGGAGTCGGTCGTGATGGAGGACTACCTCCTCTCGAACGCGTACCTCGCGGAGCGGAACGAGCAGACGATCGCGAGCGTCGGGCCGCTCATGCGGGACCCGGAGCTCCTGCGGCCGGTGCTCGAGGTCCGGCCCGAGTACCTGCAGGCCTCGTTCGACGCGATCCGCGAGATCTACGGCGACGTCGAGACCTACCTGCGCGAGGGCCTCGGGCTCGACCCGGCGACGCTACGCCGCTTGCGCGAGAACCTTCTGCGCTAGGCCGGGACGAGCCTACGACATCAACCGACGCGCGCGGGGTCGGGTGCGAGCAGCACCTTTCCGACGTTCCGGCGCTCCTGGATGTACGCGTGCGCGGCGGGCGCGTCGTCGAAGGCGAAGACGCGATCGACGTGCGGCCGCACCTTGCCCTCGCCCCACCAGGCGAGGATGCGGGCGAGCCAGGCCGCCAGGCGGTCCGTGTGCTGCCAGAGGCGGCCGACGTTCACGCCCGCGACGGCGCGATTCCCGTTCATGAGCGAGATCGGGTTGATCGCGAGCCACGGCACCGAGGCGAGCGCGCGTACGACGCCGACGTACGACCTCTCCTGCCCGGTGCTCATCGCCGACATGCCGAAGCAGACGAGCTTGCCGTTCGGCGCGAGCAGCCGAAGCCCCTTCTTCCACGAGCCGCCGCCCATCGGGTCGAGGATCACGTCGACGCCCTGGCCGCCGGTGATGCGGCGCACCTCCGGCTCGTAGTCGAGCGTCCGGTAGTCGATTGCGTGCGAGAGGCCGCGCTCGCGGAGGAACGCGTGCTTCGCGCCCGAGGCGGTCCCGATCGTCTCGGCTCCGAGCATCGCGCAGAGATCGAGCGCGGCGAGGCCGACGCCGCCCGCCGCCTGGTGGATGAGGACGCGATCGCCGGCGCGGACGCGCGCGACCTCGATCAGGATCTGGTATGCCGTCAAGTAGACCACGGGGATCGCTGCGCCGTCGCGCGCCGAGAGCCCGGGCGGCCGGTCCATCGCCTGGACGTCGGGGACGACGACCGCCTCGGAGTAGCCGCCGAAGCGGGTGAGCGCGATCACGGGCCGGCCGACGCGGCTCGCGTCGACGCCGGGGCCGACGGCGTCGATCGTGCCGCCGACCTCGTAGCCGACGACGCAGGGTGGAGGCGGCGCGTCGGGATACGTCCCCATGCGGGCCGAGACGTCGGCGAAGTTGATGCCGGCAGCGTCGACGCGGACCCGCACCTCCCCGGCCGCCGGGGTCGGCTCGGGGGAATCGCGGACCTGCAGGACGTCGGGCGGCCCGTGCCGCGTGATCCACACCTGACGCATCGAGCCTCCTTCAGGCGATCCCGAGCTCGCGGTAGCGCGCCGCGAGGAGCGCGTAGTTCTCGGCGGAGCGCCGGAGGTGCAGGCACTCCTCGTCGCGCAGCGGGCGCTTGACGGCGGCCGGCGACCCGAGCGCGAGATGTCCCGCGGGGACCTTCGTGCCGGGCGCGAGGAGCGACCCGGCCGCGATCATGCAGTCGTCGCCGACCTCGCACCCGTCCATGACGATCGCGCCGATGCCGACGAGGACGCGGTTTCCGATCGTGCAGCCGTGGAGCGTCACCGCATGGCCGACGGTGACGTCGTCGCCGAGGCGGGTCGAGAAGCGCTTGGTCGTCACGTGGATCACGCAGCGATCCTGGACGTTCGTGCGCTCGCCGATGGCGATGTCGTCGACGTCGCCCCGCACGACGGATCCGAACCAGACGCTCGAGCGCGCGCCGATCGCGACCCCGCCGATCACGAACGCGCTCTCGAAGACGACCGCGGTTGGGTCGACGGACGGGCGCCTTTCACCGAAAGGACGAATCATCCCAACCACAAGATGTTGTTGTCGCGGGCGGAGCTTGTCCCATGCGCTGCGCTCTGATAGGAGGCGTCATGGTTAGTCCCGATCGCCGCCCCGTGCAACGCAGAGCGACGCGAACGCCGGCCGACCTCGGCCGCGATTCGCGGAGGAGACGCGCCCATGGAACGTCACCCGCTCTCTGAGGGGCTCACCTTCGACGACATCCTTCTGGTTCCCGCGGCCTCCGACGTCCTCCCGCGCGCGACCGACGTCTCGACGCAGCTCACGCGCCGGATCGCGCTCAACATCCCGCTCGTGAGCGCCGCGATGGACACCGTGACCGAGTCCGACACCGCGATCGCGATGGCGCAGGCGGGCGGCATCGGGTTCGTCCACAAGAACCTCCCGGTCGAGGCGCAGGCGGGCGAGGTCGGGCGCGTCAAGAAGTTCGAGAGCGGCATGGTCGCCGACCCGATGACCGTCGCGCCCGACCAGCCGATCGCGGAGGCCCTCGGCCTCATGCGCCGCTTCCGGATCTCGGGCCTGCCCGTCACGCGCGACGGCCGTCTCGTCGGCATCCTCACCAACCGCGACCTCCGCTTCGAGAAGCGCCTCGACCGCCCGGTGAGCGAGGTCATGACGAGCCGGAACCTCGTGACCGCGAAGCCCGGCGTGACGCTCGAGCAGGCGAAGAACATCCTGCACGAGCACCGCATCGAGAAGCTCCTCGTCGTCGACGATCACCAGCGCCTGATCGGCCTCATCACCGTCAAGGACATCGAGAAGACGACACAGTTCCCGAACGCCGCCCGCGACGAGCGCGGCCGCCTGCGCGTCGGCGCCGCGATCGGCATCGGCGACTGGGAGGCACGCGCGGAAGCGCTCGTGAAGGCGGGGGTCGACGTGCTGTGCGTCGACACCGCGCACGGGCACTCGCGGAACGTCGTCGAGACGGCGGGCGTGCTGAAGCGCCGCTTCCCGGACGTCGACGTCGTCGCCGGCAACATCGGAACGCAGGAAGGGGCCGAGGCGCTCATCCGCGCCGGGGTCGACGGCGTGAAGGTCGGGATGGGCGTCGGGTCGATCTGCACGACCCGCATCATCTCGGGCGTCGGGATGCCGCAGGTGACCGCGATCTTCGGGGCCGCGAAGGCGTGCGCCGACGCCGGCGTCCCGCTCGTGGCCGACGGCGGCATCCGCTTCTCGGGAGACGTCGTCAAGTCGCTCGCGTGCGGCGCGCAGACCGTCATGATCGGGAGCCTCTTCGCCGGCACCGAGGAGAGCCCCGGCGAGACCGTCCTCTACCAGGGCCGGACCTACAAGATGTACCGCGGGATGGGCTCGCTCGGCGCCATGCGCTCCGGGAGCCGCGATCGCTACTTCCAGGAGGACGAGGAGGACGTGAAGCTCGTGCCCGAGGGCATCGAGGGCCGGGTGCCGTACAAGGGGTCGCTCGCGTCGAACGTCCACCAGCTCGTCGGCGGGCTCCGCGCCGGCATGGGCTACCTCGGCTGCCGAACGCTCGCCGAGCTGCGCGAGAAGGCGCGCTTCATCCGCATCAGCGACGCCGCCCACCGCGAGAGCCACGTGCACGACGTCATCGTCACCAAGGAAGCTCCGAACTACCGCCTCGAATGAGCTACTCCAATTCGCCCCCGTGCGCTGCTCGCGTGGAGAGCTGCGCTCTCCACGCTCCGCTGCTCCGATGGGCGTCGCGGCGCAGGCCGAGCCTGCGCCGCTCCCTTGCCAATCGCGAATGATCATCATCTTGGATTTCGGCAGTCAGTATACGCAGCTCATCGCGCGGCGGGTGCGCGAGGCGAACGTCTACTGCGAGATCCTGCCGTGCACGGCGACCGTCGCCGAGGTCGCGGAGCGCCGCCCCGCGGGGATCATCCTCTCGGGCGGCCCGGCGAGCGTGTACGTCGAGAGCGCGCCGCAGCTCGCGCGCGGCATCCTGGATCTCGGCGTCCCGGTGCTCGGCATCTGCTACGGGATGGGACTCCTGACGCGCGCGGGGGGCGCCGAGGTCGCGCGCGCCGACCGCCGCGAGTACGGCCGCACGCCCGTCCGCGTGCTCGACTCGACCGACCTCTTCCTGGGCTTCACGACCGGCGAGAAGACCACCGTCTGGATGTCGCACGGCGACCGCGTCGAGTCGGTGCCCGAGGGCTGGACGGTCCTCGCCGAGAGCCACAACGCGCCCATCCAGGCTTTCCGCGACCCGACGCGTCGGCTCTACGGGATCCAGTTCCACCCGGAAGTCGAGCACACCGAGCGCGGGCGCGAGATCTACGCGAACTTTCTGTTCGAGATCTGCCGCGTGAAGCCCGACTGGACCCCGGCGTCCTTCGTCGACCAGACGATCGCGCGCCTCCGCGAGCAGGCGCGCGAGGGCCGCGTCCTGTGCGCGCTGTCGGGCGGCGTCGACTCGACCGTCGCCGCAGCGCTCCTCCACCGCGCGCTCGGGGACCGCGTCACCTGCATCTTCGTCGACACGGGCCTCCTCCGCGCCGGCGACCGCGCGATGGTCGAGGGCTCGCTCGCGCACCTCGGCCTCGACATCCGGACGATCGACGCCGCGCCGCGCTTCTTCGCCGCGCTCGAGGGCGTGATCGACCCCGAGGTCAAGCGGAAGCGCATCGGAAACCTCTTCATCGAGGTGTTCGAGGAGGCGGCCGCGAAGCTGCGCGACGTGCGCTGGCTCGCGCAGGGAACGCTCTACCCGGACGTGATCGAGTCGGTGTCCGTGCGCGGCCCGTCGGCGACGATCAAGACGCACCACAACGTCGGCGGCCTTCCCGACCGCATGAAGCTCCGCCTGATCGAGCCGCTGCGCGAGCTCTTCAAGGACGAGGTGCGGCGCGTCGGCCGGCAGCTCGGCCTCGCCGAGGAGCTGGTCGCGCGCGAGCCCTTCCCCGGCCCGGGCCTCGCGGTGCGGATCATCGGCGAGGTGACGCCGGAGCGCGCGGAGCTCCTCCGGAAGGCGGACGCCGTCGTCCGCGACGTGCTCGCGGAGTCACCGGAGCGCGGGCGGCTCTGGCAGGGATTCGCGGTCCTGCTGCCGGTCCAGACCGTCGGCGTGCAGGGCGACGAGCGCACCTACGACCGCGTGATCGCGGTGCGGGCGGTCGAGAGCGTCGACGGCATGACGGCGGACTGGGCGCGGCTCTCGCCCGAGACGCTGGAGACGATCGCGCGCCGGGTGACGAACGAGGTGCGCGGCGTGAACCGGGTGGTGTACGACATCTCGTCGAAGCCGCCCGCGACCATCGAGTGGGAGTGAAGCCAGGCGCCGAGGGCGGCGCGCGGGAGCAACGGGCGGGACGAATGGGGAAGGGGGGTCGGACGTGACGAGGGGATTCGCGCCGTGAGCTTCGTGCACCTGCACCTGCACACGCAGTACTCGCTCCTCGACGGAGCGAACAAGGTCTCGGACCTCCTGCCGCGGGTCGCGAAGCTCGGCATGCCCGCGGTCGCGATGACCGACCACGGCAACATGTTCGGCGCCGTCGACTTCTACAAGGCGGCCGAGGACGCCGGAGTGCAGCCGATCATCGGGTGCGAGGTCTACGTCGCGCCGCGCTCGCGCTTCGACAAGTCGCAGGCCCGCGCCGACGATCCCGAGGCGGGCGGCAACTACCACCTGATCCTGCTCGCGCAGAACGACCGCGGCTATCGGAACCTCTGCCGTCTCGTGACGACCGCGTACCGCGAGGGCTTCTACTACAAGCCGCGCATCGACAAGGAGCTCCTGCGCGAGTTCCACGAGGGGCTCTTCTGCCTGTCGGGCTGCCTCGCGAGCGAGGTCAACCAGGCGATCGCGAAGAGCGACCTGAAGCGCGCGCGCGAGGTCGCGGCCGAGTTCGCGCAGATCTTCGCGGGCGACCGCTACTTCATCGAGGTCCAGGACAACCACCTGGAGGAGCAGGTCGCCGCGAACCGCGAGCTCACCGCGCTCGCGCGCGAGCTCGGCCTCCCGCTCATCGCGACCAACGACTGCCACTACCTCGAGCCGGGCGACGCGGAGGCCCACGAGGCGCTCCTCTGCATCCAGACGGGGAAGACCTTCTCCGACCCGAAGCGCTGGAAATTCGGGACCGATCAGCTCTTCGTCAAGTCGCCCGACGAGATGCGCGCCGCCTTCGCCGAGTTCCCCGAGGCGATCGACAACACGATCGACCTCGCTCGCCGCTGCGACTTCAAGATGAGCTTCGGGCAGTACCAGTTCCCGGAGTACGCGACCGCGGCCGACGAGCCGCTCGAGGAGGTCCTCGAGCGCGAGGCGCGGGACGGGCTCGAGTCGCGCATCGCCGCCATCGCGGCGCGCGAGGGCCGATTCGACGACGACAAGCGGCGCCCGTACCTCGAACGCCTCGACGTGGAGCTCGGCGTGATCCGGCGGATGGGGTTCGCCGGCTACTTCCTGATCGTCGCCGACTTCATCAACTGGGCGAAGCGCGAGGGCATTCCGGTCGGGCCGGGCCGCGGCTCGGCGGCCGGAAGCCTCGTCGCCTGGGTGCTCCGGATCACCGACCTCGACCCCATCCAGCACGGCCTCCTGTTCGAGCGCTTCCTCAACCCCGAGCGGAAGTCGATGCCCGACATCGACGTCGACTTCTGCTTCGAGCGGCGCGACGAGGTGATCGACTACGTCCGCCGGAAGTACGGCGAGGACCGGGTCGCGCAGATCATCACGTTCGGGACCCTGAAGGGGAAGGCGGCGCTCAAGGACGTCGGCCGCGTGCTCGACTTCACCTTCGCCGACACCGACCGCCTCGCGAAGCTCTACCCCGCGCCGCGCCAGGGGAAGGACTTCCCGCTCGTGAAGGCGCTCGACATGGAGCCGAAGCTCCGCGAGATGCGCGAGCGCGGCGAACGAGAGAAGAAGCTCTTCGACTACGCCCTCAAGCTCGAAGGGCTCATGCGCCACCACTCGAAGCACGCGGCCGGCATCGTCATCGCGCCGAGGCCGCTCGTCGAGTCGGTCCCGCTCTGCGTCGACAAGGAAGGCGCGGTCCTGACGCAGTTCTCGGGCGTCGACATCGAGAAGGTCGGCCTCATCAAGTTCGACTTCCTCGGGCTCAAGAACCTGACGCTCATCCAGAACGTCGTGCGCCGCATCCGGGAGGCGCGCGGCGACGAGGTCGACGTCGCCGCTCTGCCGCTCGACGACAAGAAGACCTACAAGCTGCTCGCGCGCGGCGAGACCGTCGGGGTCTTCCAGATGGAATCGAGCGGCATGCGCGAGCTCGTGACGCGCCTCAAGCCGACCTGCTTCGAGGAGATCGTCGCGATCAACGCGCTCTACCGCCCCGGGCCGCTCGACTCCGGCATGGTGGAGCGCTTCATCCAGCGGAAGCACGGCAAGGAGGACATCTCGGTCCTCCATCCTCGCCTCGAGCCGATCCTGCGCGAGACGTACGGGATCATGGTCTACCAGGAGCAGGTCATGCAGGCGGCCCAGGTGCTCGCCGGCTTCTCGCTGGGCGACGCCGACAACCTCCGCCGCGCGATGGGCAAGAAGAAGAAGGAGGAGATGGCGCGCGAGCGGTCGCGCTTCGTCGAGGGCGCGGTGAAGAACGGCCTCACCGACAAGCTCGCGGGCGACATCTTCGACCAGATGGAGACCTTCGCGGGCTACGGCTTCAACAAGTCGCACGCCGCCGCCTACGCGCTCATCTCCTTCCAGACGGCCTACCTGAAGGCGCACTACCCCGAGGAGTTCATCGCGGCGCTCATGACGCTCGAGATGGACGACGCCGACCGCACCCACAAGAACATCGCGGAGGCGCGCGAGCGCAAGATCCGGGTGCTCCCGCCCGACGTGAACGAGAGCCGCGAGGACTTCACGGTCGTCCTGTCGGAAGAGGGCCGGCGCATCCGCTTCGGCCTCGGCGGCGTGAAGGGCATCGGCGGCAAGGCGATCGAGGCGATCCTCGCCGAGCGCGAGGCGGCGGGACCGTTCCGCGGCCTCGACGACTTCGTGCGCCGCATGAAGTCCGCGCACGTGAACCGGCGCGTGATCGAGAGCCTGATCAAGTGCGGCGCCTTCGACTCGACCGGCCAGGACCGGGCGAGCCTCCTCGCGGCGCTCGACGACCTCGTCAAGTGGGCCGCGCGCATCGCGAGCGAGGCCGACCAGCACACGCTCTTCGGGGGCGGCCCGTCGGGTGAGCCGGAGCGCTTCGCGCTCCCGCAGGTGACGAACTGGTCGCAGCAGGAGCTCCTCGCCGCCGAGAAGGAGACGCTCGGCTTCTTCATCACGGCGCACCCGCTCGACCGCTTCGGCCGCCAGCTCGACCGGCTCGTCACCTGCAAGACCAACGAGCTGCGCGCGCTACCGTCGCAGCAGAAGGTGACCGTCGCGGGCGTCGTCCAGAGCCTGAAGCTCAAGAACAGCAAGAAGGGCGACCGATACGCGACTTTCTTCCTCGAGGACCGCCACGGTATCGTCGAGGTCATCGCGTGGCCCGATTGCTTCCGGAAGCACGAGGGGCTGATCGCGGGGAGCGACCCGCTCTGGCTGAACGGTCGCCTCGAGGTCAGCGAGGAGCGCTGCCAGATCGTCGCCGACGAGATGGCGCGCCTGGAGGAGGCGCGCGCAAAGACGGTGCGCGAGGTCCAGATCCTGCTCGACGCGCAGCGCGCGACGCGCGACGATCTCCTTCGCATCGCGCAGACCCTGGCGCGGTTCCCCGGCACGTGTCCCGCCTACATCCACCTGGTGCGGGAGCAGTACGAGACCCGGATCTCGCTCGAGAAGCACGCCGTCGCGGCGACGCACGAGCTCATCGCGGCCCTGACGGAGAGGGTCGCCGCGGCCGAGGCGCGCTTCGTATCGTGACGACGACCCGCCTCGCGCACGGCGGCCTCGCATGAAGGGACGCACCCCGGTCGACGTCCGTCGCGAGACGGAGCGCGCCGTGCTCGTGGGCCTCGAGCTGACCCGCGGCGCGGCCGCACGCTCGGGTCCGAGCGTCGACGAGTCGCTCGACGAGCTCGAGCGCCTCTGCGACACGGCGGGCGTGCGCGTCGTCGCCCGGACGTCGCAGCGGCGGCCGGTGCCCGACGTCCGCACGTTCGTCGGGTCGGGCAAGGTCGAAGAGATCCGTCAGCTCATCGACGAGCACGGCGCCGACGTGGTCGTCTTCGACGACCCGCTCTCGCCGGCACAGCAGCGGAATCTCGAGAAGGCGATCGGCCTCGGGCCCGGCAACGAGCCGAAGGTCAAGGTCGTCGACCGGAGCCAGGTCATCCTCGACATCTTCGCGCAGCGCGCGCACAGCGTCGCGGGCCAGCTCCAGGTGGAGCTCGCGCAGCTCGAGTACCTCCTCCCGCGCTTGACGCGGCACTGGACGCACCTGTCGCGCCTCGGCGGCGGGGGTGTCGGGACGCGCGGCCCGGGCGAGACGCAGCTCGAGGTCGACCGCCGGCGCGTGCGAGAGCGGGTCGCGATGCTGAAGCGCCGCCTCACGGAGGTCTCGCGCACGCGCGCGCTCCATCGCCGCGAGCGCGCCGACGTGCCGTTCCCGACGATCGCGCTCGTCGGCTACACGAATGCGGGCAAGTCGACGCTCATGCACCGCCTCACGCGCGCCGACGTCCTCATCGACGACCGCCTGTTCGCGACGCTCGACCCGACCGTCCGCCGCATCGAGCTCGGGCGCTCGGGGGTCGCGCTCCTCAGCGACACCGTCGGCTTCATCCACAAGCTCCCGCACCAGCTCATCGAGGCCTTCAAGAGCACGCTCGACGAGGTCCGGAACGCCGATCTCCTGCTGCACGTCGTCGACGCGTCGAACGAGGCGCACGAGACCCACCGGGGGGTCGTCGAGGCCGTCCTGCGGGACATCGGGGCCGAGGAGCGCCCGGCGATCCTCGTCCTCAACAAGATCGACCGGCTCGACGCCGCCGGCCGGCGGGCGGCGGAGGTCGAGGCGGAGAGGGGAGGGGGCGTCGCGGTCTCGGCGCGCTCCGGGGCGGGCATTCCGGCGCTGCTCGCGGCCGTCGACGAGCGCCTCGTGGCGCGCGCCGAGCGCATCCGTTTCTGCGTGCCGTACGATCGCGGCGACGTGCTGGCGCGCCTCCACCGCGAGGGCGCGGTGCTTGACGAAGCCCGGGACGATCGGGGAACGTGGGTGACCGCGATGGTCACTCCCAAGCTCAAGGGACGGATTCGGAAGTCGCTCGGCCTCGACCTCTGAGCGCGATGCTGAACGTCCCGAACACCCTCACCCTCCTTCGCATCGTCGCGATCCCGGCGATCCTGATCGCTCTCGACAACGGCCGCTTCGGCCTCGCCTTCGCGCTCTTCATCGCGGCCGGCGTCACCGACGGGCTCGACGGCGGGATCGCCCGCATGACGAACACCCGGACCGACCTCGGCGCGTATCTCGATCCGCTCGCCGACAAGGGCTTGGTCGTGAGCCTCCTCATCAAGCTCACGCTCCTCGGCATGGTGCCGGGCTGGGTGCTGACGATCATCCTCACGCGCGACATCGTCTGCATCACCGGCTACGCGCTCCTCTTCTTCCTGACCGGCGAACGCATCGAGGTCCGCCCGAGCCTCGTCGGGAAGCTCGCGACGGTGCTGCAGCTCGCGGGCGTCGCGACGTCGCTGCTCGTCCTGTACGAGCCGAGCACGGACGGCGCGATCCCCCAAGAAGCGATCTTCGCGGCGGCCGCGAGCGCGACGGCGGTCGCGGGCGTCCAGTACGTCGCGCGCGGCCTCGCGTGGTACCAGGCTCGACCGGCATGAGCGGATGCGAGCGCACGGACGGGCGACGCGCCCCGCGCCGCCGCCCGCGTCCAGGGCAGGCGCTTCGACCGTTCGCACGCGCTGCGGTCGCGGCGCTCGCGTGCGTCACGGCCGCTCTCGCGTTGCATCCCCGTCCTGCGTTCGCGGCCGACGACGCGCGCGACCTCATCGAGCAGGCGCGCCGCCTGAACGACGGCGCGCGCGCCTGGAAGGACCGCCAGCAGACGCTCGCGCTCGAGATCTTCGACGGCCGCGGCGGGACGCGGCGGCGCGAGCTCGTCATGAAGACTCTCCGCGGCCACGGCGGCGAGGACAAGACGATCACGGTCTTTCGCGAGCCGAGCGAGGTGCGCGGCACGTCGTTCCTCCAGTTCGCGCACAAGGACCGCGACGCCGAGCAGTGGCTCTACCTCCCGGAGCTGAAGCGCGTCCGCCAGATCACATCGCGCGCCAAGGACCAGAGCTTCATGGGGACCGACTTCAGCTACCGGGACCTCGAGCTCCTGACCGACGTCCTCGAGTGGACGGCCGACGAGGCGCGCGCGACCTCGAAGGGTAACGACACGATCGACGGCGACGAGGCGGCGCTGATCGAGCTCGTCCCGCTCAAGAAGGACGTCGGCTACTCGCGCATCGTGATCGCGCTCTCGCGGCGCGACCTCGTGATCCGCCGGATGGAGTTCTACCGCGACGCCGACGCGCCCAAGAAGGTGCTCCGGCTCGACCGGATCGAGCCCGCCGGCGTCGTGCCGACCGCGCGCCGGCTCGAGATGGTGCAGCCGGACGCGGGGACGCGCACCGTCGTCGACGTGTCCGACGTCCGCTACGACCAGGGGCTCGCGGAGGACCTCTTCACGCAGCGCGCGCTCGAGCGGGCGGGCGAGGACGCGGGTTGAGCGCGGCCGCGGGAGACGGTGCCCGCGCGCCGCGGCCGCCGCTCGACGCCCGTACGCTGGTCCGGCTCGCCCGGAAGGGCGGTGCGATCGGCCTCGCGCACTTCCGGCGGGCGGAGGCGGAAGGGAAGGCGGACGCGACGCTCGTCACCGCGGCCGACCGCGAGATCGAGACCGCGATCCGCGACGAGCTCGGTCGTCACCACCCCGAGGTCGCGATCCTCGGCGAGGAGTTCGATGCGGTCGGGGATCCGCAAGCCGGCTGGTCGGTGGCGATCGATCCGATCGACGGAACCGACGCGTACGTCGCCGGACTTCCGACGTGGGCGGTCTCGATCGGCATCCTCGACCGCGGCACCGCCGTCGCCGGCGTCGTCTACCTGCCGGCCTTCGACGACCTCTACGTCGCGTACGGCGGCGGGCTGCGCTGGAACGGCGAAGAGGTCCCGCGCGGTGGCGTCGCGCCGCAGCACGAGGGGTTCGTGCTCGCGTACTCGGAGTTCCATCGCCGACACCTCCTGCGCTTCGGAGCCGGCACGCGGAAGATGCGCGCGCTCGGCTCGACGGCGTACCACCTGAGCCTGGTCGCGCGCGGCGCCGCGGAAGCGGCGATCGTCGGGCGCGTCCACGTGTGGGACGTCGCCGCGGGTGCGGCGCTGCTGGCCGCGTCGGGCGGGGAGCTCGTCTACCTGAAGAGCGGGAAGGCGGTCGACCTTCGGGGTCTGCTGCGCGGCGAGCCGTCGCGCGACTTCATGATCGCGGCGCGCGAGGGCGCGGCCGCGCGCGTCCTGAGCCGGATCCGTCGGCGCTGAGCGCGATCGCGCCGCGGCCGCCGCCGGGCGCGTTCCACGGAAGCGGAATCCGCCGGTGCGGCCGGCGGCACGGCGGACCCGAAGCGTGCAGGTACAAGAGCGGCCCGACGTCGGGCGCGAGAAGGATCGTCGAGGAACGCGTCCCGTAGAGCGCCGTGTGGATGCAGAGCTGGTCGGTCGGCTGCCGGTCGTCGAGCGCGGTCAGGTGATCGGCGAGCACGGCGCGGAGCCCGCCGACGAGCTCGCTCGCGTCGCCGGTCTCGGCGAAGCGCTCGCCGACCTCCGCGAAGCGCCGCGCCGAGCGCGAGATGCGGGAGCAGGTCGAGTCGTTCAGGTTCAGATTCGTCAGGAGATGCGTGCCCGCGGGAAGCTCCTCGACGACCGTTCCCGCGTCGCGGTTCTGCGCGACGAACGCGCGGCCGCGATCGGCGACCAGCACGTTGAACGGGTTGTGCAAGCGAGGGGGCACGTCGGCGAGGCGCTCCGCCGCCTCGGCCGCGGAGCTCGCGCGCGCGAGCTCCAGGCAGAGCGCGCCGCGCGACGCGCGCGCGGGATCCGGCGGCTCGCCCGTCCGGCGGTTCAGGACCCCGACGACGAGCTCGCGCTCGCTCACGCACAGCCAGGACCCGCCGGCGACGAGGTCCCGACCGCCGAGGACGCGCGGCTCCTCCGCGAGGAGGAGCGGGCCGGTCGCGGGCCGCGCGTAGAACTCGTCGCGGTTCGCCGCGACCACGAGCGGCAGGCCGGGCAGGCTACGCGTGTAGACGGCGAGCGTGCACACGATCGTACGGCCGGTCGGCGTCGGTCTGCATTGTCTTGGCAGGGGGCGTGTGGTAGCCCCGCGTCTGATCCCACCCCCGACGCCGAGGTTTCATGTTCGACTCCATCGACGAGGTCATGAGGCGATTCGCGGAGCAGAAGTACATCTGCAACCGCACCATCGCCACCGTCGTCTACCTCGCCGCGCACATGCGGAAGCCGATCCTCGTGGAGGGCCCGGCGGGCGTCGGCAAGACCGAGCTCGCGAAGGTGCTCGCCGGTGCGCTCGGACAGGACCTGATCCGCCTGCAGTGCTACGAGGGCCTGGACGAGGCGAAGGCGCTCTACGAGTGGGAGTACGCGAAGCAGCTGCTCTACACCCAGATCCTCAAGGACAAGATCAGCGAGATCCTGGTCGGCACGGGAACGCTGAACGAGGCGGTCGATCGCATCTCGCAGCAGGACGGAGTCTTCTTCTCGGAGCGCTTCATCCTGCCGCGACCGCTCATGCGCGCGATCCGCTCCGAGCGCCCGGTCGTGCTGCTGGTCGACGAGATCGACAAGTCGGACAACGAGTTCGAGGCCTTCCTGCTCGAGGTCCTGAGCGACTTCCAGGTCAGCGTGCCGGAGCTCGGGACGATCGTCGCGCGCAACGTCCCGCTCGTGATCCTCACCAGCAACAACACGCGCGAGGTGTCGGACGCGCTCAAGCGCCGCTGCCTCCACCTCTTCATCGACTTCCCGAGCGCGCCGCACGAGCTGGAGATCATCAAGCTCAAGGTCCCCGAGATCCGCGACGCCCTCGCGGCCGACGTCGTCTCCATCGTCCAGGCCGTCCGCAAGCTCGACCTCAAGAAGTCGCCGAGCATCAGCGAGACGCTCGACTGGGCGCGCGCGCTCGCGCTGCTGAACGTCGAGACGCTGGGAGAGGAGTCGGTGAACGACACGCTCTCGACGATCTTCAAGTACGAGGGCGACATCCGGAAGGCGCAGAACGAGATGCGCGACTTCGTCGCGCGCCAGAAGGCGAAGGCGAAGTCCGAGGCCGGCTCGTCCGGACCGGCCGGGTCGACCGGATCCGCCGCGCCCGACAAGGACGTCCTCCACTGACCGCGGGCGCGCGGCGAGGGGAGGGCGCCGCCTCCGCGGCGATCGTCGCCAGCATGGCTTTCGTCGCCGCAGAGGGCGCGCGCTGAGAGCGGATCGTGGACTCGCGCATCCTCGAGTTCGGAGCGCTGCTGCGCGTCCATGGCCTCCGCATCTCGCCGGCCGAGACGCTCGACGCGCTCGCCGCGCTCGGCGAGACCGGCCTCGGATCGCGCCAGCTCGTGAAGGACGTCCTGCGCGCGACCATGGTCAAGCGCAGCGTCGACCTGGCGACCTTCGACGAGGTCTTCGAGCTCTACTTCTCCGCGCTCGGCCAGGCGATCCGTGAGCGCTCGGAGGAGGCGGCAGGTGCCGTCGCGGCGACCGCGGCGGACTTCGAGAAGCTCCTCGAGCAGCTCCAGAAGATGCTCGAAGGGCGCGAGCAGAAGCTGTCCGAACTCGCCGAGGCGCTCCTCCGAAATGACGACGGCACGCTCGAGCGGCGCATCCGGGAGGCGAGCGAGCGCGTCCGCGCGTCGCGCGGCGCGCGCAACTTCCAGGAGGGCCAGTTCGGGCACGCGCTCGGCGAGGAGCTCGGGCTCTCCGAGGTGACGCGATCGCTCGAGCAGCTCGCCGACGAGCTCGACGGCGAAGGCGTCGACCCGGAGACCGCCGAGAAGCTGCGGGAGCTCATCCGCCGTCGGCTCGCCGACCTCGCGGACCTCATCAAGCGCGCCGCGCGCATCGAGGGCGAGCGGCGCGATCCCCGCCTGCGCGACGCCGGCAAGATGAACTCGCTCGCCGAGAAGAGCTTCTACTATCTGACCGAGGACGAGATCCGGCGCATGAAGGAGGCGGTCACGCGCCTCGCGCAGCGCCTGAAGCACGTCGTCTCGATCAAGCGGACGCGCGCCAAGCGCGGCGCGTTCGACCTCCAGCGCACGCTCCGCCGCAACATCCAGTACGGCGGCATCCCGTTCGACGTGCAGCTCATCAAGCGCAAGCGGAATCGCCCGCAGATCGTCATCCTGTGCGACGTCTCCGACTCCGTCCGGAACGTCTCCCGCTTCATGCTGCAGTTCGTCTACTCGCTGCAGGACCTCTACTCGAAGGTCCGGAGCTACATCTTCGTGAGCGAGATCGGCGAGGTGACGCGCCTCTTCGAGGAGCACGAGATCAACCAGGCGATCGATCTGTCGCTCCGCGGCGACGTCATCAACGTCTTCGCGCACTCCGACTTCGGGCGCGCTTTCAAGACGTTCCACCGCGACCACCTCGCCGCGGTGAACGCGCGCACGACCGTGATCGTCCTCGGCGACGCCCGCAACAACTACAACCTTCCGCACGAGTGGGTGCTGAAGGAGGTGCAGCGGAAGGCGAAGCAGGTGATCTGGCTGAACCCGGAGAGCCGAGCGACGTGGGGTTTCGGCGACAGCGAGATGGACCGCTATGCGCCCTTCTGCGACCTCGTCGAGGAGTGTCGCAACCTGAACCAGCTCTACCGCGTGGTCGACCGCCTGGTCGCGACCTGAACGAGCGCTGAACCGGCGGTGCGAGCGCGCGCCAACGCGTCGCGCACCGCGTCGCGCGCGCTCGCCGGGCGATCCGCGTTTGACCCGGCCGTGCCGGGTCGGTAGGGGTATGTGATGAACCGCGAGGAGTGCATCGCGATGAGCGTCGGCGGGCTCACCCTCGATCCCGTCACCAAGGCGCCCATCGTCGTCCTGCGCGACGCCGACAACAAGCTCAATCTCCCGATCTGGATCGGCCTCATGGAGGCGACGGCGATCGCGAGCGAGCTCGAAGGCATCAAGACCGCCCGGCCCATGACCCACGACCTCCTGCGCACCGCGCTCGACGAGCTCGGCGGCGAGGTGCAGGCCGTCGAGGTGTGCGACCTCCGCGAGAACACCTACTTCGCGCGCATCACGATCCGCGCCGGCGACCGTGAGATCGTTCTCGACTCGCGTCCGAGCGACGCGATCGCGCTCGCCCTTCGCACGCAGGCGACGATCTACGTCGCGAAGCGCGTCCTCGAGCAGTCGAGCTTCCTGCAGGAAGGCGAGGAGGGCAGCGAGCAGAACCTCTCGAACGTCTCGCCCGACCGCTGGGCCGAGATCCTCGAGAAGATGGCGCCGGACGACTTCAAGTACAAGATGTAACGTCCGCCAGCCGAGCGTTCTCCGCAATGAGCGAAGCCACCAAGAGGCTGCGGCGCAAGGACCTGCGCCAGCCCGACGAATTCGTCACCCTGACCGGCCAGGTCGCCGAGTGGGCGCGCGAGAACTCGCGCGCGGTCGCGATCGCGGCGAGCGCGGTCGCCGTCCTGCTGATCGCGTTCGGGCTCTGGAGCTGGGTCGCGCAGTCGCGCGCCGCCCGCGCCGCGCGCGACTTCTACGCCGCCGACGAGCTCTTCAAGCGGGACCAGTGGGATCAGGCCGAGAAGGGCTTCGTCGAGCTCGCGGACGCGCTTCCGAGCACGCCGTACGGTCGCCTGGCGCGGCTCTACGCCGGGCGCGCGGCTCTGCGCGGCGGAAGGTCGGCCGAGGCGGTCGGCCACCTGCAGGCGTTTCTCGCGAGCCCGGTCTCGGATCCCGCGATCGAGCAGCTCGCGCGCATGAACCTCGGGGTCGCCCTGGCGGCGCAGGGACAGCTCGACACGGCTCGCCAGGAGCTCTCGCGCGCGGTCGAGATGGACGGTCCCGCGCGCGGCGAGTCGATCCTCGAGCTCGCGCGCGTGGAAGAGGCGGCCGGGCAGAACGACAAGGCGCTGGAGGACTACCAGCGCTACCTCAGCGACGACCCGAACGCGGTCGCGCGCGACCTCGCGCGAACGCGCATCCTGGCGCTCGGCGGCACGCCGCCGGCGGTCGCGCCGCCGAGCTTCCCGGGCGGCGGCGCTCCGCAGATCGCGGTTCAGTAGCGCTTCGGGCCGCCGGGCGGCCTCCGAGCGGTGGCAGGCGGATTGCTCTGCTCCCCAGCGGAGGCACCCATGGCTGTCGCATTTCCGGACCGACCCCGATCGACCGCGCCGCGCGCGTGGCCCCTGGATCGCCGACGTGTCGTGCTTCGCCGCCTCGCCGACGGGACGGTGGTCGCCATCGGCCACCTCGGTCCGGGAGACGGGCCGCGGATCCGGGCCGGCTTCGAGCGGCTTTCGCCGACGTCCCGCTACCGGCGGTTCTTCACGCCGATACCGCGCCTCAGCGAGCCGATGCTGGCGCGCCTGACCGCGATCGACGGCTGGCGCCACGTCGCCATCGGCGCCGAGACCGTGCCGGCGTTCGGCGGGCACCCGATCGAGGCCGGGGTCGCGCGGTTCCACCGCCTCGACGGGCGCGCGGACGCGGCGGAGGTGGCGGTGACGGTCGTCGACGAGCTGCAGCGCCGCGGTCTCGGACGGATCCTCCTCGAGGAAATCGCGAGCGCGGCGCGCGAGCGCGGGATCCGGTCGCTGGTCGCGAACGTGCTTCCGGAGAACGAGCCGATGCTCCGGCTCATTCGCCGCATCGACCCGGACGCGGTCGCGCACCTCGAGGACGGCCTCTACGTCTACGAGATCTCGCTCGTGCGTGGCGTGCGCCTGTGGACCCCGCGGCGCGCGGCCTGACGGAGCTCGTTCGCGTACGGCCCGACGCGGGACGCGGCGACGCCGCCGCGCCGGCGAGCGTGCGAGGCCGCTGGCCCCGGGAAGGCAGCCTCGCGCCGGCCGGGAACGACGTCCGATAAGATCGATTATGTCAAATAGCCGGGGGACTATGCGGGACTTGACCCCAACCTGAAAACGTGCCAGTATCCGGGTCATGGCGAAGACGAAGACCACCAAGCCCGGCCTTACCTACCGCCAGGTCGAGACCCTGTTCGCGACCGACGACGCGTGCAAGGCAATGCTCGCCAAGCTGCGCTGGCCGAACGGCATCCGGTGCCCCCGGTGCGCCTCCGAGAAGGTCTACCGCGCGGGCGAGGACTTCCGGTGGAAGTGCAAGAGCTGCAACAAGAACGGCTACCGCTTCACCGTCATCACCGGGACCATCTTCGAGAACACGAACGTCCCCCTCCCCATCTGGTTCCGGGTCGGTTTCCTGATGGTCTCTTCCAAGAAGGGAATCAGCGCGCTCCAGGTCCACCGGATGATCGACCCCGTGCGCGGTTCCAAGGGCAGCTACCGGACGGCTTGGTACATGTGCCACCGGATTCGCGCGGCGATGAAGCACGGCGGCGGCCCGCTCGGCGGGATCGTCGAAGTGGACGAGTCGTACATCGGCGGCAAGGATCGAAACCGGCACAAGGGCAAGAAGTCTGCGGACATGCGGAAGGCTGCGGGCCGCGAGTCGGGCTCTCCCGCCCTGCCCGGCGAAGCGGTTGGCTACGGCAAGGTGGGCGTGATCGGCGCGATTGCTCGCAAGGGCAACGTGGTCGCGTCCGTCATCGGCGACATGGACGCCCGCACCAAGAGCGACTTCGTTCGCCGCGTGGTGTCCGATGACGTCAAGCTCCTCGCGACCGACAAGGATCACGCTTACAACTACGTGCGCCGTGGCCTGCCCCACGAATCCGTCGATCACGGGGCTGGCGAGTACGTGCGCGGCCAAGTCCACACGAACACAATCGAGAGCTTTTGGTCGCTGATGAAGCGCGGGGTCATGGGCTCGTTCCATAACGTGTCCAAGGACTATCTACCGCTCTACCTCAACGAGTTCTCGTGGCGGTTCAATCACCGAAACGATCCCAACATCTTCGAGGCGTTACTCGCAGGATGCTGAGGATGCGCCCATGGAATCCGAGAGGACCGGACGACCGAGGCAGCGCATCCCAGCAGAAGTACAGACGCCTCGGTCAACAGTCCGAAGCGCTTACTGACGCGCGCGCCAAAACGGCTGATCGCTGCCGGGCACGTAGAACCGAAGACACTGCTCCATTCCTCCACCTAGTGAATCATCGAACATCTTCCACGCGTTGTAGGTCCGCCCGTAGATATCCGAAAAGGTGAGAGAGTATTTGGTCTTCGACGACCGTAGCGCTTCGGCTTGGACGCCCTGGAACCTGAACTTCAACCAGCCCACAACAGCACCACCTCGATCGAGTGGCTTGGTGGACACCTTTTCCGGTAGCGCTTCCGATCCACGGAACACGGCGACAGCCTTACCCGTCTCGTCATAGATGGTGAACGGATCGGGAATGTACTGCGCGTCACCGAAGAACTTTACGTCGTTGGCGTCGATCTCTATCTTCCAATTTCGCAGAACTGTAGGCGCGCCAGTATTCGCTATTGACGCCAAGACGAACACGGAGGCCCCGTGTTCTTCGACAGAATCCCCACTGATTACGGTCGGCATGTCGACCGATAATTTGGGGTTCGAGGTATCTTCGCAGGCCGCTAGCTTTTGCTCCGATTCGCCCGCCCTCTTCGTGGCCGCCTTGTTCGCTTCATGCTCGCCATTCCACGCGAGCGCGCAGGCCAAAAGAATCGAGAACGCGGTCGGCGCAACGATCGCTGAAACTTCCAGGGCTGAGTAGCTACGGCTCGGTCTGCGACCTTTCCTCTTGCGTACCGAGCGACCAGCGCGCCAGGTTTCCAGCGCCCAAATCAGGCCGCTCATGAGACCACCGCCAACGAGGAACAGCCATTGAGCGGCGACCTGCCTAGTGAATTCGAGGATATTGGCGAGTTCCATTGGCCATGTCCTATCGCACCCGAATCTGGCCGGTCACGCGCACGACAAGATTTCGCCCGCCGTCCCCGCGGGCAGGTCTCCCCGGATCGCCTGCGATCGTGTAGACTCGCGACGGTGCCGACCAAGAAGCGCAAGCCCGCGAAGGACCAGTTCGCGAAGCTGACACCCGCAGAGCGCGCCAAGGCGGTCCCGCCCGATACCTCGGTCGATGCAGCCGAGTTCGAGGATGTGATCCGCCGTCTGGTCCAGGCCCCCCCGCCCAAGAAGGCGAGAGGGTAGCGCTCCGGGTTTCGAGGCCCATTTCCGGGCCGACTAGCTCGATTACGCCATGGGGTCAAGATCGACATAGTCCCCAATAGCCGGGGGGCTGTCCGGGACTTTACACGGCCCCCGGCACGGCACACCGATCTCGGGCGGCGGGACCGTCGCACGGCCCCACCGCCCTCCTCTCGCGTCGCCGGCGCGCCGGGGCGGTCGGCCTACGGGGCGAGCGTCACGATCAGCTGTGGGGCGAAGGACGCGTCTCCCCGCTCCGCGGCGCCCTCGCGCGAGTAGTAGCTCACCGAGCCGCCGCCCTGGGGCTTCCGGACGATGAACGTCATGAAGCGACGGTCGGCCGGGCCGAGGCCGCTCCGGACGTCGGTCGTGACGTCGAACTCGACGACCGAGCCGTCGTCCATCGTCGGGAAGTCGAAATGCTTGACGGGGCCGCGCGCCGGTCCCGAGTCGCCGATGCCGCCGGTCGCCCAGTAGTTGGCTCCCGTGCAGTTGCGCGCCACGTTCGCGATGTTCGAGTCGATGACGCAGTTCCAGGTGACGCCGCGGCCCGACCCGTGGGGCGAGTTCGCAACCGGGAAGTTGTCGCCGTTGCCTTCCGCCCACCGCTCGAAGCCGTCGCGCAGCCGGTAGGCGAACACGTCTCCGCCCGCGACCGGCCAGTTGTCCGGGCGGTCGGGACAGAGCGCGGGATCGCTCGGGGTGTAGCAGACGCGGAGCACGAGGCGCGCGCCGAGGACCTTTCGCGGATCGATCCCGCTCATGTCGAACGCGAACAGCGGGTGGATCTGCTGCCCGACGAGGAGGCTTCCGTTGGCGCCGTTGTTGAGGTTCTTCTGCCCGTGAACGACCGTCGCGTCCCGGCGCGGACCCGCCTCCGCCTCGGGCGTGAGGCTGAAGCTCACGTCGCTGTGCGCGGACGCGATCACGACTTCCACGGGAACCGGCGTGCTCACGATCACGTGGATCATGTTCACGGTGAGCCCGCTCGTCTGCATGCCGTTTCCGGAGGCGACCTGCTCGTTCAGGACGACGACCCCGACGGGCAGCGGGATCACGGTGTTGGGCGGCGGCGTGACGTCGCCGAGGACGATGCCGTTCACGACGAGGCCGAGGATCGTCGAACCCGCCGCGCTGCTCGACGCGGTCGTTCCGTTGCCGTCGCTGGTCGAGCGCGCCCTCACGACGGTCGCCGTGACCAGCCCGTCGACGGCGTTCGCGTCCTCGACGGTGGAGGTGCTCGTCGCGCTCGCCTGCGCGGCCCCGATCGTGCCGGTCGTCTGGACGGCGAGCGTGTCCGACGCGACGAGGCCCGGGAAGTCGACGTTCGCCACCTGCTCCTCGTCCGCCCCGCCCTGCGGCGGCAGCACGACCCTCGGCGTCTTCCCGACCGTCACCGTCCCGAGCGGCGTGACGGTCTCCGCGAAGACGCCGTAGGCCTCCCCGCTCACGCTGTTCGCGGCTTCGACGTCGACGGCCGCGCCCGCGATGAGCCACGCGCTCGCGAGCAGGCCGATGGCCCGGGGGCCCCACTGGAACTTCTTCTTGAACACTTCGCTCCTCCTTGCTGGCGCAAGATTGCGGCTGTGGGCTCGCGCGCCGCGCCCACAAGGAGCGACGTCTCCGAGCCCTGATGTCGATGAAGAGAACGGGGGAAGCGGGTGCCGGTCGCGGGCTTCACGGCCTTGGAGGACCGATGCGTTCCGGGTCGGCGTCCGTGAGCACATCGTGCCCCGACGCACGTCAAGACCAACAAGAGAGATTACGGCGAGCGCAGCGCAAAAACGCGCGCGCCCCGCACGTAAAGCAAATGTTGCGAACCCTATAGGGGACGCGCCTGCCGTGACGCCGCGGCGGGCGAGCGGCGCTATGCCTGGGCCGGGCGAAGGCGCGCGAGGGCCGCGCGTGCGCGGCGGTCCGTCGGCCGGACGGTGAGGACGCGCTCGAGGTAGGAGCGCGCTTCGAGCGGACGGTCTTCGTGGAGCGCGATCTCTGCGAGGATGCGCAGCACCTCGAGGTCGGCGGGTGCGACCTCGCGGGCACGGACGAGGTAGTGTCGCGCGAGGTCGCGCTGGCGCTGGCGGTAGTGGAAGCGCCCGAGCGTCTTGAAGGCGTCGGCGCTCAGCGGCGAGAGGCGGAGCGCCTCCTCGAGGTGGCCGATCGCCGCCTTGATGCGTCCCTGGCGCAGCATCTCGCGGCCCAGCTCGACGAGCGTCCGGCTCTCGGTCGGGAACTCCTGCACGTCGACCTCGATGCGGATGACCGCGTCCTCGAGCTCGACGTGCTTGAGCGCTGCGTGCGGGCCGAGATACGCCCGCAGCAGCTCGAGCGTGTGCCCGCGATCCGCCGCGCCCAGGAAGACCTGGCCGAGGGCGTCGTACTTGTGATCGTCACGATGGATCTCGAGCCCGACCCGGCGCTTCATACCTTCTCGAGCGGGTCGAAGAGCTTCCGATACTCGTCGAGCGCGAAGCGGTCGGTCATGCCGGCGATGTAGTCGGCGATCACGCGGGGCGTCGCCTCGCCGCTCTCGATCTGCGCGAAGACGTGCGGCGGCATCTGGCGCGGCTCGTCGAGGTACGTCCGGAACAGCCCGGAGATGATCGTCTTCGCCTTCATGCCCATGCGCGTGATCCGGACGTGCATGTAGAGGTTGTCCATCAGGAACTGCTTCAGCTCGCGCACCTTTTCCGCCATCTCCGGGCCGTAGCCGGTGAGGCGCGGCTTGACGGCGCGCATGTCGGCGATCGTCTTCACGCCGTGGCGTTCGAGCTCGCGCTCCGTGTGCGAGACGAGATCGGACACCATCGCGTCGAGGATGCGTCGCACCGTCTGGTAGCGCAGGATCGAGAAGGGCGCGTTCGGCGCTTCGCGCGAGGCCTCGCCGAAGTGCTCGCGCCAGACGCGCACCTGCTCCATCTGGTCGGGGCGCAGCATTCCCGACTGGAGGCCGTCGTCGATGTCGTGGCAGTTGTAGGCGATCTCGTCGGCGAAGTCGGCGATCTGGGCCTCGAGGCACGGGGCGACGTCCGGGTCGTAGCGGCGGACCTGCGGGCGGTCGTACTCGCTCGAATGCTTGACGATGCCCTCACGCACCTCCCAGGTGAGGTTCAGGCCGGGGAAGCCGGGATAGCGCTCCTCGAGGAGCTCCACGATCCGCAGGCTCTGGGCGTTGTGCTCGAAGCCGCCGTACGGCTCCATGAGGCCGTTCAGGACGCGCTCGCCGGCGTGGCCGAAGGGCGTGTGCCCGAGGTCGTGCGCGAGGACGACGGCCTCCGCGAGGTCCTCGTTCAGGCGGAGCGCGCGCGCGAGCGTGCGGGTGATCTGCGCGCCTTCCATCGTGTGCGTGAGACGCGTCCGGTAGTAGTCGCCTTCGTGGTTGACGAAGACCTGGGTCTTGTACTCGAGCCGGCGGAAGGCGGTCGAGTGCACGATGCGGTCGCGATCGCGCTGGAACGCGGTGCGCATCGGATGCTCGCGCTCGGGGTGCTCCCGGCCGCGCGACTGGGCACTTCGCATCGCCCAGGGCGCGAGCAGGGCGTCCTCGCGAGACTCGTATTCGTCACGCCGCACGCCTCCCCCGCCCTTTCGTGGAAGCGCCGGCCGAGGAGTTCCCGGCCGGCCCGCGGTGGTATATCTACGGCGTCCGAGGACGGCAAGGCATCCGGCGCCGTTCGAAGGGAATCGAACGCATTCAGGGCGCCTGAAGGAGTCGAGCCGAGATGTTTGACAGCGCTGAGAGGACCGTATGACCCGAGGAGCGGCGTTCCTCCTCGCCCTGGGATTCGCGGCCGCCGCCTTCCTGTACGGCGGCATCTGGGAGTACGGAGAGGGATTCATCTTCAACCGCTTCAGCGGGCAGGTCGTCTACGTCGACCTCCCCGAGGACGACGACGCGGTTCAGCTCCGCACCGACCACCGCCCTCGCCCCCCGTCCGTCCATCGCTTGCGCTCGCCGGGCCCGAGCCTCGCCGCCGTCCGCCTCCGCTGAGGCGAGCGCGGCGCGGTGCGCCGCGCTCGCCGGGTCGCCGCACTGGGCGAAGCCCGGGCGCGTAGTTTTGCGTGTAGGCTCGATGCAGAGCGCGCGGTATCCCGACGTTGCGGGTGCGGCGCCGCCAGCGCCGTCTCGCCGAGAGGAGGAAGCGCGGGAATCGGGGGCGGGCTCGGCCCGTCCCGACGCCGGTCGTCGGTCTTGCCTGTAGTGGCGGCAGGCAGCCGACGCCGGCGTCCCGTCGCTTCAGTGCACGACGCTTTCCGACGCGGCGACGCCGGTCCGGGCGTCCGCGAGCAGACGGCGGATGGTCCCGAAGTCCACCGGCTTCGTCAGGTGGTATCGGAAGCCGGCGTGGCGCGCGGCGTCCTTGTCCTCGTCCCGGCCGTACCCGGACACCGCGACCAGGAGCGAGTCGGCGAGGCGCGCATCCGAGCGCAGCCGCCGCGCCGCCTCGTAGCCGTCGATTCCGGGCAGGCCGATGTCCAGGAAGAGGACGTGGGGCCGGAAGTCGAGCGCCGCCCGCTGGATGTCCCGCCCATCGTACACGACGCGCACGTCGTGACCCTCGAGCTCGATCAGGGTCCGGAAGCTCTCCGCCGAATCCGCGTTGTCCTCGGCGATGAGGACGCGGAGCGGCGCGCGGTCGCGCGCCGCGGCGTCGGCCGCGACGGAGGTCGAGCCGGGAACCGCGCCGTTCTCCGATCGCGCGGCGGCGTCGGTGCCGGCAGCGCCGGTGCCCGGCTCCACGACCGCACGCGGCGCGCGCGGCAGCCAGACCGTGAACTCGCTCCCGTGTCCGAGCCCGTCGCTGTGGACCTCCGCGCGACCGCCGTGCAGCTCGGCGATCCGGCGAACCAGCGTGAGCCCGACGCCGAGCCCTCCCTGCGCGCGGTCGAGCGAGCGCGTCTCCTGCACGAAGAGGTCGAACACCTTGGGCGCGACCTCGCCGGAGATCCCGATGCCGGTGTCCTTCACGGTGACGGCGAGCTCGCGGTCGCCGGCCGTCGCGCGCACCTCGATCTCCCCGCCCGGCTCCGTGAACTTCGCGGCATTGGTCAGCAGGTTCTCGAAGATCTGCACGATGCGCGCGCGATCGCATTCGATTCGATCCGACCCGCATTCGAGCGACACGCGGAGCCCGAGCCCGCGCCGCTCGATCAGCGGCCGCGTGATCTCGATCGCCTGCTCCACGATCTCCGATAGCGTCACGGCCGATCGCTGCAGCGCGATCTTCCCCTGCGTGATGCGCGACACGTCGAGCAGGTCGTCGATGAGGCGCGTCATGTGGTCGACCTGCCGATCGATGATCGCCCGGGCGCGGTCGAGGGTCGGGTCGGCCGGGCCGCTCTTCTGCAGGATGAAGACGGCGTTCTTGATCGGCGAAAGCGGGTTTCGGAGCTCGTGCCCCAGCATCGCGAGGAACTCGTCCTTCCGATCGTTCGCCTCGCGGAGCGCCTCGTCCGAGCGGCGCAGCGCCGCGAGCGCGGCCTCGCGCTCGGCTTGCAGGCGCCTCTCCTTCGTGACGTCCACGACCGCGCCGGCGACGAGCCGGCCGCCGTCGTCGCTCGGAAAGACCTTGGCCTTGATCTGGATCCAGCGCTCGCCGGCCGTCCCGTGCTCGAGGCAGAGCTCGGTGTCGAGGGCGCGGTCGGCGTCGGCGAGGCGCGCGATCTCGCGCCGGAGAAGAGCGACCGCATCGCGCTCCCCGGCTGTGCCGCCTTCGCCGTTCAACGAAACCACGTCGGCGTCGACGCCGAGCAGCTTCGGCAGGTTCTCGTCACCCTCGAAGACGCCGCGCTCTGGATCCCACGAGAACGTCGCCGCCTGCGCCGCGACCAGCGCCCGCGCCTGGTTGCGCACCGCCCGATCGGCCTCCTCGGCTCGTCGCCGCGCGGTCAGATCGACGACCACCACGCACAGCATGGCGAGGTCGTCCACGATCATCTCGCGCGCGGAGAAGCCGGTCGCGACGAAGGTTCCGTCGCTCGTCAGGAGCCGCACGTCCTGCCGGCCGCGCTGGCGGAGGAAGGACTCGACGCGCTCGACGTCGCAGCGGTGTACGAGCTCCTTCAGCGGCCGGCTCACGAGGTCCGAGACCGGCCGGCCCACCATGGCCGCGAAGCGCTGGTTCGACGCGAGGATCACGCCGTCGGCGTTGAGCGTGATCGCGCCCTCCTCCATCTGCTCGAAGAAGAGCCGGTAGGGACGGTCGGCGCTCGCGAGCGTGTATACCTGGTCGCCGTCGGGGCCCTGAACGACGACGGCGTCGACGTCGCCCGACCGAATGGCGTCGATCGTCGACTCCGCCTCGTCGAGACGGCTTCGCAGGTCCTCGATGTCGGCGGGACGTGCTTCGCGGCTCCTCGCCATGGTCGGCCGCTCCGGATGCCGCCCGCTACGTGCCCGTCGCGAGGTCGAGGCCGCGCAGGACCCGCTCGCGATCCGCCATGTCGCCGACGAGCCGGCGCGTCGGCGGCGGGAGTCGCTTGACGAGCGTCGGCGCCACGACCAGCTGGTCGGCCTTCGCCATCTCGGGCTGCTCGTACAGATCGACCACTTCGAGGGCGTAGCGCTCGCGCAGGAGCTCGTCGCAGATCCGGCGGATGTTCTGGACGGCGCGAGCGGAGCGCGCCGTCGCGCCGGTCACGTACAGGCGGAGATCGTAGCGCTCGCCGCCCGAGCCGGAGATCTCCTTCGCGCGGGCGGAGCGCCGGCGCGCCGCGCGCGGGCTCACGGCTCGCCCCCGATCTCGAGGCCGACGAGCGCGCGCTGGCGGTCGCCGAGCGCGCCGATCAGGCGCTTCACCGGCGGCGGCAGCTTTCGCACCACCGTCGGGATGGCGACGACCTCGTCCGTGCGCGCGAGCTGGGGCTTCTCGAGCAGGTCGATGATCTCGATCCGATAGCGGCCCGGTAGGTGCTCCTCGCAGAGCGCGCGCAGGTTGTTGAGCGCAGCCACGCACTTCGGCGACTGGCCCGCGACGTAGAGGCGCAGGTTCCAGACCTCGCTTTCGCCGCCCGTGCGCCGCGGCGGTCCGCTCGAACGGCCGATCGTCTTGCTCATCGCCTTCTCCCCCGACTGTTGCCGCCGCCGTTCGGACCCGGCGCCTCTTCGTCCCCGAACCGGCTCGACATCATCGCGCGGCGATCGGCTTCGCTGCGCGTCGCCTCCGCTCCGAGATCGGAATCGAGCGCGCGATCGTCCTCCTCCTCCGCGTCGAAGGTCGCGCGCAACGCGGCGATCTGGGCTTCGAGCGCGCGGCGCTTGCGCTCGAGCAGCGTGCGCCGGCGCGCCGCCTCGCGGCGGCGAACGATCTCCTCCTCGCGCTCGCGCGCCTCCTGCGCGAGGCGCGCGGTTCCGGTGAGGACGCCGTCGAGGCCGACGTAGACGTCGCGCAGCACCACGCCCTCGTCCGTCAGCGTGAACTCGCGGATCTGGTTCGAGTGCGCCATGCCGCGCGACTTCAGCACGTAGAGCCCGCGGTTGCGCTCGCCGTTCTCCTCGAGGTTCCGGAGGAGCAGCCAGGTGTCCATGAGCGACGAGACGCCGACGTCCGACGTCTCGAGGGACTCGCTGTGGGTCAGGCTCGTGAAGACGCTGGTGATTTGAAGGCTCTTCAGGAAGTCCAGCAGCCGGAGCAGCATCCGCGCCACCTCGCTCTCGCTGCCCGCCGCCATCAAATTCGTGATCGGGTCCATCACGACCGCCGAGGGTGCGAAGTCGGTGATCAGCCGATGCATGAGCGCGAGGTGGGTCTCGAGGCCGAACGCCGTCGGACGCGCGGCGTGGAATCGGAGCAAGCCGTCCTCCCACCGTCCGAGGTCGATGCCGATCGACCGCATGTTGCGCATGATCTGCTTCGGCGACTCCTCGAACGCGAAGTAGAGACAGCGCTCGCCGCGGCGACAGACCGCCTGCGTGAAGTGGGCCGCGATGCTCGTCTTGCCGGTGCCTGCAGTGCCCGACACGAGGATGCTGCTGCCGCGGTAGTAGCCGCGGCCTCCCAGCATCGCGTCCAGGCGCTCGATGCCCGTCGACACTCGCTCGTCCGACGTCGGATGCGCGAGCCCGATCGACGTGATGGGCAGCACGCTGAGCCCGTCGCGATCGATGAGGAAAGGATACTCGTCGGTCCCGTGGCTCGAGCCGCGGTACTTGACGATGCGGAGCCGGCGCGTCGAGATCTGTTCGATGACGGGATGGTCGAGGAGGATGACGCAGTCCGAGACGTACTCCTCGAGGCCCTGGCGCGTGAGCTGTCCGTCGCCGCGCTCCGCGGTGATGACGGCGGTGACGCCCTTGTCCTTCAGCCAGCCGAAGAGCCGCCGCAGCTCGCTCCGCAGGACGGCGGCGTTCGAGAGGCCGGCGAAGAGCGATTCGATCGTATCGAGGGCGACCCGCTTGGCTCCGATCGCGTCGATGGCGTGGCCGAGCCGGATGAAGAGCCCTTCGAGGTCGTACTCGCCGGTCTCCTCGATCTCCGCGCGCTCGACCCGCACGTAGTCGAGAGAGATCTTCCGCCGGCGTTCGAGGGCCTTCAGGTCGAAACCGAGCGACGCCGCGTTCTGCGCGAGCTCCTCGGTCCTCTCCTCGAAGCTCATGAACACGCCGGGCTCGCCGAACTCGGTCGCGCCGTGCACCAGGAACTCGAGCGCGAACATCGTCTTCCCACACCCCGCGGTCCCGCAGACGAGCGTCGGCCGCCCGAGCGGAAGCCCGCCGCCGGTGATGTCGTCGAGGCCGCGGATGCCGGTGGCCGCCTTGGGGAGCGTGCTCGTCGCGCCGCCGATCTTCGTTCTTTTCGACTCCCGAATCGTGCCCACGTCCTCGCGAGACCCCATGGTCATCCTGCCCGACTCGACGGCCATGTGGACCGGCAGCAACCGCACGCCGATCTGGCGCTTTGCCGGACGAGGCGATCCCCCTGATTTTCGGGCTTCCGCGCGAGCGCGCGGCACGTGCCCTTACGTTTGGTATCCGAACGGTGGTCGAGTGGCGAGCCCCCCGGCGCTCGGCGGGGCGACGATTCGCGACGATCGCTCGGCGACGGCCCCTGCGCGCGCTGCGACGGGCGCTACGGGCACCCGCCCATCGCATAGACCGTGCCGTCGACCGTCGCCGCGTACAGGAGGCCGTTGGCGAGGATCGGGGAGCTCGCGAAGGGGGCCGGCGTCTCCTTGGTGAAGAGCGCGTTGCCGTTCGGGCCGAAGCCGTAGAGGGCCTTTCGGACCGCGAGGTAGACGTTGCCGGCGGCGTCGACGATCGGCGGCGTGTTCCGCGCGAGGCTGTTCCCGATCTCCGCGGTCGACTTCGACCACTTGACGTTGCCGTCGAAGTCGAGGGCGTAGAAGGTCGGTTTCAGGCGCCGGGACGCGAGCAGGAAGATCGTCCCGCGAGCGACGTCGAGCGCTGGCGGCGACAGCACGCGCTCGTGCGCGCGGTCGTAGGTCGCGAACAGGAGCCGGGTGGACGGCGTGCCGGTCGGCGTCGCGGGCGGCGTCACCTCCCAGAGGCCGGTATCGAAGCCGACGTAGACCTTGCCGGTCGTCGGGTGGACGACCGGCGTGTAGTTCGGGACGCGGACGCCGTTCAGGCGGTGCTCGAGCCGGACGCTCCAGTACTGCTGTCCGGTCGATGCGTTCACGGCGTCGACGTAGGCGCCGCTGTGCGTGAGGTAGAGCACGTCGTTCGCCGGACTGAGCGCCGGCGAGACGTTGCTGATGCCGCCATCGAGCGGATGGATGCACCATTTCACCGTCCGCGTCGGGCCCGGGCACATCGCCATGATCGTGCCTGCGCTGAGCGAGTTCGACCCCATGTAGACGAGGCCGTCGGGGCCGACGAGCGGCGGCGTCGTGACGTCGCCGTCGGTGCACACCTTCTGCCGCCAGGCGACCGTCGCCTCGGTCGCGCTCCGCGGCGGGATGTCGATCGCCCACAGGTCGTTGTCGCGCGTCCCGATGTAGATGAAGTTCCCGTTGCCGACGGCGGGGCTGCAGTAGTCGGGGAGCCGGCCGAGGTTGTCGGTGCTGCACCAGTAGATGGCGCCGGTCGAAGGATCGAGCGCGCAGATCGGGTTCTTCGCCGACGCGACGTAGAGCGTCCCGTCCGCGCCCACCACGGGCGCGCTCAGGACTTTCGCCTTCACCTTCGACCGCCACACCTCGTTCGCGCACGTCGGCCCGGTCTCCGGGCTTCGACCGGTGTGCTGGGCGTTCTGCTGGAAGACCGGCCAGTCGCTCGCCGCCGGTCCGACGGGCGCATATGGCGGGCAGGTGCCGGTCGCCTCCAAGCAGATGTTCTGCTGGAGGTCGATCGGGCAGCGGAAGAGGTTCGCGCGGGCAAGCGACGGCTGGGCTGCGATCAGCGCGGCCGCCGCGACCGCGACGCCCGCTCCCACGAGCGCGCGTCCGAGCGCGGAAGCGTGGCCGATCGCAGGCGCGGTGCTCGATGAACCTGGAAGACCGAAGGACGGGACGACTCGGCCACGCGCACGGGCGGTTCGGGACATCGGGGGTGCTCCTGTGGTGTCGGTATTCGGGAGGTGCCGGGTTTCGGCCGCGCATGATCGATGGTCCGACGCCTGCCGTCAACGGCGAATCGGGTCGGTCCCTCGCGCGGCGTCCGCCGGCGACGCCGCGCGACGGGCCATGGGCCGCCGGGCCGCTCGGCGCCTCGGACGCGCGCGGATCGGCGCGGGATCAGTCCTCATCCGGGCGCGCGCAGAGCCCGGCGACGACCTGCAGCAGCTGAACGAGGTCCTGCGGCGCGTCGGCGGACCCGAACGCGGGATGGCGTCCCCCGGGGACGTACAGGACGGTCGGGATCGCACGCAGCCGCGCGTCGGCGACCTGGACGCGCCGGAACTCGAGGCCCGCGAGCTGGTCGGCGCCGAGGTCGACGACGATCACGGCGGGCTCGGGCTCGCGCAGGACGCGCTCGAGCGCGTCGTCGACGTGGGCTTCCGCGACCACGTCGAACCCGCCTCTCTCCAGCGCGTCCGACAAGAGCTTTCCCGTCCGCGACCGACCCGCCACGACCAGGATCGGCTTGGCAGCGTGGGCCATGGTGCCGCCCCCCGCCAAGATGGTCCTGTCCACCGTGCTCGCAGTCAACGGGTGTCGGTCGACGTGCAGTGGATCTCCACGAAATGCGCGAGGACGGCCGCCGCCTCCTCGGACACCTGCGGCGACCGGTCGCCGAGCGAGACCATGATCATCGGCCTCGCTGCGAGCGCGGGGTCGGCGCGGCGGAGGCGCAGGAAGTCGGCGCAATCGTCCTCGGCCGAGACCACGAAGACGATCGCACACGGGAGGACGCCTTGTCGCGCTCCGGCGATCGCGCCGAGCCCGGTCGCGAGCGGCACGACGCCGTAGCCGCGCTTTCGGATCTCGCGCTCGAGCTGAGCCCTCTCGTCGGCGTCGGGCGACACGACGAAGACGGTGCCGGGTCGTCCCTTCTGAGCCGTCAATTCCCCCTCCCTCTCCGCGAAGCGCGGAAGCGGATCTTCGTAGCCCCTTTTCGTCAAAGGGCGTTCGTCGCAGGGTTGTCAAGCGAGCACGGCGCGATGCGCGCTCCGCGGGGGCGGCCGCGCCCCTCACTCGGCGCGGGTCGCGAGCGCGGCGAGAGCGCGCTGGAGCTCCTCCGCGGTCCGCCGGGCGTCGCTCTCGGCTCTCCGGGCGGCGGCGAGCTTCGCCTCGAGCTCCGAGACCGCGCGTCGCCGCCGCTCGACGTCGCGAGCCGCGCCCCGCAGCTCGCTCTGGAGGCGGCGGCGCTCGGCGGCGACGCGCGCCCGCTCGGTCTCGCGGGCACGGCGCGCGCGCCTCTCCTCGTCGGCGACCCGCGCGCGCTCCTCGGCGGCGCGCTTTCTCTCGTCGCGGTCGGCCTTCCGCCGCTCGGCGGCGCTCGCCGCTGGAGCGCGTCGCTCGGCGGCGTCGGCGCGCGCCCGGGTCCGGCCCGTTGCCGGCTCCAAGCCGCGAGCGGCTCGGCTCGGCCGCTCCGGCAGGTCCATCGCCTCGAAGCCCGGTGGATCGCGATCGGCCGAGAGCGCACCCGGTGGATCGGGCGCGAAGCCGCCGCTCGCCGCGAGCGCGGCGAGCGTCGTCGCCACCCGCCGGAGGGTCGAGTCGCCGGCGCCGAGCCCGGCCTCCCTGAGGATGTCGCCCGCCTTCTTCCGGAGCTCCGCGATCTCGTCGTGGAGCGCGCGCGTCGCGCGCAGCTCGCCGCGGCGGACGCGCGCCGCGGTCGCGAGCATGTCGTCGAGAGCGGCGCGCTCGCGACCGTGGAGCTGGTTGACCGCCCACACCGAGGTCGTCGGTCGGCGGCGCTTGGCGATCTCACGCGCCCCGCTCGCGTCGCCCGCCTTCGCGAGCTCGTGGGAGAGCCGCTTCCGCTCGGCCAGGAAGTCCGAGAGCGGCGCCTGGTAGAGCCGCCGAAGCGCTTGCTCGTACGCGGCCATGCGGATGCCCGGAGCCCTCGGTCGCCGTATCCCGGGCCCGGCGGGGAGGCAACGTCGGGGCGGCCGGTCCCGCCGGCGCTCGCTCGGCAGCCGCGCGCCCGATCGGGCTCGCGGGGGGTTGGCTCAAGCTTCGGCCGCGGACGGACGAAGACTCTCGGCGGAGAGGGCTCGAACGTCCATGGAAGCGGCCCCCCGGGAGAGCCGGGGCGACAGGATCCTCGCGGAGATCGACGCCAAGGGCGACTTCCCGGCGGCGATGCAGGCGATGGAGCGCGTGCGACGCGTGCTCGCGCGCGACGACTGCACGACCCTCGGCCTCGCGCACGTGATCCTCCAGGACCCGGGGCTGTCGGCCAAGATCCTCCGGGTCGTGAACTCGGCGTTCTACCGGACGGGCGGCGTCGCGGTCTCGACCATCACACGCGCCATCATCCTCCTCGGCTTCGATCGCATCTCCGAGCTCGCGACCGGCCTCCTTCTCCTGGAGCAGTTCACGCGCAACGGGACGAACAATCGCGTCCTGAGCGAGCACCTCCGCCGGTCGCTGCGCTGCGGGGTCGTGGCACAGGCGCTCTCCCGCCACGGCGGATACCCGGTTCCGGAGGAGGCGTACCTCCTCGGCATGTTCTCGAACATCGGCATGCTGTGGCTCGGCGCGCACTACCCTTCCGACCTCGAGGAGGCGGCCGCGCTGCTCCAGACCGGCGCGGCGGATTCCATCGAGGATGCCGTGTCGCGGACGCTCGGCGTCTCGCCAGCCGCGATCGCGGCGCGCGTCCTCGAGCAGTGGAACCTGCCGACGACGTATGCGGGCTACTTCCAGCGGCAGGCGGCGCGGGCTCCAGGCGCCGGGCCGGCCGCGGCCGAGCAGCTCGCGTCGATCGTCGCGCTGGCCGACGCCTACGCCCGCTCGGTGGAGCGCGATCCCACGCTCGGCGCGCAGGCCGTCGAGGACGTGAAGGAGGCGCTCTCGCTCTCGACCGAGGAGGCGGCCGTGCTCCTGCAGCGCGCGGAGTCGGAGCTGAAGCACCAGATGAGGGCGCTCGGAATCGAGGCACCGACGCCGCCTCCGCCGGCGGCGAAGCGGCCGCCACGGCGCGCCGACGGCGAGCGCGCCGCGAAGCCGTCCGGCGAAACCGGCGAGCCGCACCCCGAGCCGATGTTCGCGCGCGCCGCCGCACCCGAACGCGCGGCGGCCGCCGGCGGCGCGACGGCGGCCGCGCACGCCGGTACCGGCGGCCCGGCCGCAGCCAGCGATCGCGCGCTCGCGCTCGAGATCGTCACCGAGATCACGCACTCGATCCACGCCGGGCACGACATCGGAAGCCTTCTCGGAGCGGTGCTCGAAGGGATCGCGCGGAGCGGGGGGTTCGATGCCGTCGTCCTCGGGCTCCTCAGCCGCGAGCGCGATCGCCTTCTCGCCCGCCTCGCGTGGGGCGACGGCGTCCGGCAGGAGCTGGAGACGCTGTCCGTGCCGCTACGGCGCGGATCGGGCCTCCTGGCCGACGTGATCCTCGATCGCACTCCTCGTCTCGTGCGCGACGGACACGCGGGGCTGCTCGTCCCGCCCGGAGCGGCGCCGCCGGCGATTCCGGCGCGGTCGTTCGCGATCGAGCCGCTCGTCGTCCAGGGTCGCGCGGTCGGCCTGATCCTCGCGTCGCGCGCCGGTGACACGGCCGTTTCCGACGCCGAGTCATCCCTCGTCCGGCTCTTCGCGAACCTGGCGTGCATTGCGCTCGCCGAGGGCGGGCGCCGAGCGCCGCACTAGACGCCAGCCTGCACGGCCCGTTCGCGGCGCCCCGGTCCGATGCTCGCGGGCGGATCGGGCGAAGTCGGCTCCGGTGGGATCGCGACGGGTCTCGGCGCCCACGTCCACGAGCGGTGAAATCCGACGGCACAAGTGTGCTCACGGATTTCACGCTCCTCCGGTGAAACGAAGCGTCGCCGCACGGCTCGACCGGCAAAGCGTCGCGAAGAGGAACGGACGCGGCCGTCGCGATTACGGCACTCCGGAGGAAAGGTCAGACGATGAGACGACTCTTTCACAGGTCATTGGCAGCTCTCGTTCTCTGCTCGGGGATCCTGGCGCTGGCGGCGCAGGCCGAAGCCCTGGACATGTGTTTTCAGATGGACACCGGCGGAAAGTTCATCGCCAAAGGCTTCAAGATCCCCAGCCGAGGGAAATGCAAGAACTTCGTCGGCTACTTCCCGGGCGAGTTTGCGCCCGACGTTCCGGTGAACGGGACTGCCTGCACGACGTCGGATGGCTCCGTGGCGCGCTTCACGTTGTCCGACGTCGGCTATTGGTACCAGTTTTCCTTCTACCTCCCGCTGCCCGGGTTCGCCGGCGTCGAGACGACCGACAACAGCGGGAACCACCAGGCCACCGCCTTCCACTTCAACAGCATCGACTACTGTGCGCCGCAGTCGATTCGCTAGCGCGCTAGACCATTGGAGCTGGAGTCGATGATGCCGATGGGGCGACTCGCCTTCCTGGCGCTCGCTCTTGCGCTTGCCGCGACCGCGAGCGCGGCGACGAACCCGGTTCGGTCGTGCCAGGCCGCCAAGGTGAAGGCGGCGACGAAGAAGGTGCTCGACGAGGGAAAGTGCCAGCAGAAGGCACTGCTCAAGGACGCCGCGGTGGACCCGGCGTGCCTTCTGAAGGCAGAGGCGAAGTTCGCGACGGCCGTGATCAGAGCGGGCCTCCAGGGAGTTTGCGAAGGGACCGCCGCGGATCTCGGGACGGACGCCGACGCCTACGTCGACAAGGTGCTTGCGCGCGTATCCTGCTCCGGCGAACCCGTGGCCGGCGCCTGCTGGTTCCTCGGCACGCTCGGTGAGAGCTGTGACGCGACGTGTGCCACACACGGAGCGGCGTACGATCCGGCGACGCGATCGCTCGCCGGCAGTGACGGCAACGCGGTCGGTGCGGAACGCTGGCTCAACTGCTTGTCCGTGATGGCCGCATTTCGCGTCGACGGGGCGATTGCCACGAACCTCTTCCCTCCTGCCGGTGGGCTTGGATGCATCGTCGGGTCCCCGTACGGCGTTGCCACCATCGCGATCGACGTCTCTCCCACCACCTCGACCGCGGCGGTGGAATCTGGGCAGCGCGCCTGCGCTTGTCTGTAGAGGGCATGGAGCGCTCGAGAAACCTCGCTCTCGACGAACGACGGCACGTTTCTGCTCATGCGATCCCGAGGAGCGCGTCGCCGCACGGGGAGCGCTGATTCGCCGCGATCTCGGCCCGGCACCCGGGCCCGGAAGAGCGTCCCGCACGCAGGACGTCACCGCCGACCCCCGGCGAACCCCTCGCCCCGGGGTTCGGATCCCGCGGGCGAGCCGCGCGGCGGCCGTTCCGGCGGCGTGCCCGGGGTTCCATCGCCGTCGAGCGACCCGAGCCATTCGATCGGTACGCGCGGGTCCGGCAAGTACACGCAGGCCGTGCCGCGCCGGACGCTGACCGCGAGGTGGCGTCCGAGCCCCGGGCTCACCGCCGCGATCCGATCGATGGCCGACTTGAGCGCCTTCGTGACCGACGTGCGGTCGCGGGCGGCGCGGGTGCCGGCGTCTTCGCTCGTATCGGGTATGGTGCGGCCCGTCGCGCTCTGTGGGCGGCAGGCGGCCACCAGATCGCTCGCCGGAATCGGACGACCGGGATCGCGCAGCAGCCGCGCCAGATAGCGCATCCCGCGCGCGTCGCGGAGATGCACCAGGGTCCCGTCGAAGGCGATGGTCCACACTTCACCCTCGCAGAAGAACATCGCGCGCTCGGGCGGTCTCAACCTCGCACTCCGTCGCCCACGTCCTTGGGGGCGTGAAGACCGACGGCACAAGTGTGCCCTCGGATTTCACGCTCCCTGGACGAGGAAATCCATTCGCCGGGCAGCTCGCTGGAGCTCGCGAGGGGGACGTCATGAATTCGATTCGATGCCGCTGGACGCGGGCAGCCGTGGTCGCCGTGGCGGCGAGCGCCGCTTGGGCGACGAGCGTCCTCCCCGCGCACGCGATGGTGAGATTCGTCGCCGCGACGTTCGAGACGCCGCCCGTGGACGGCACCGGCTTCGCCGAGGGGGTAGCGACGAGCCCGGACGGCGCCCACGTCTACGTCGTGGGCGCGAGCGGCGGGCTCGCGGTCTTTCGGCGCGACGCGATGACGGGTCAACTCGCTTTCGTCGAATCGCACCATGACGGAGTGGCGAGCGTCGACGGGATGAACGGAGCGGACGGTGTCGCCGTCAGCCCGGACGGCGCGCACGTCTACGTCGCCGGTTCCAGCGACGACGGCGTGGCCGTCTTCAGCCGGAACATCACGACGGGCCAGCTGACCTTCGTCGAGGCCAAGAAAGACGGAGTCGGTGGGGTCGACGGCATCGACGGCGCCTCCTCGGTGGTCGTGAGCCCGGACGGCAACCAGGTGTACGCCACGGGCTTCAACGACAACGCCGTGGCGGTCTTCAGCCGCAATCCCACGAGCGGCCAGCTCACGTTCGTCGAGATCCAGAAAGACGGCATCGCAGGCGTCGACGGCTTGGCGGGCGCCCAGCACGTCGCGTTCAGCCCCGACGGCAGCCAGGTCTACGCGACCGGTGCGACCGACGACGCGCTCGTCGTCTTCAGCCGCAATTCCACTACCGGACACCTCTCGTTCGTCGAGGTGGAGAAGGACGCCGTCGGCGGCGTCGATGGCCTCGACGGCGCGTTCGGCGTCGTCGTGAGCCCGGACGGCAAGCACGTCTACGTCGGCGGGCGCCTGGACGATGCGCTCGCCGTGTTCAGCCGCGATCCTCTCTCGGGTCAGGTGACGTTCGTCGAGGCGGTGAAGGACGGCGTGGACGGGGTGCAGGGGCTGGCGGGCGCCACCGACGTGGTCGTGAGCGCGGACGGTCGGCAGGTGTACGTCGGATCCTATGGCGCCGCGGTCGCCGCTTTCGGTCGGGACGCGACGACGGGCCATCCGGCGTTCCAGCAGGTCGAGGCGAG
>Ga0070741_10002110_pt1 | contig 55402 bp, 44 predicted proteins | sample Coa_R1_4_FD_66440 | JGI IMG/M metagenome (GOLD analysis project Ga0070741, IMG submission 66440) | Surface soil microbial communities from Centralia Pennsylvania, which are recovering from an underground coalmine fire - Coalmine... | ecosystem: Environmental > Terrestrial > Soil > Unclassified ... | reverse complement strand
AACAATCCGGCGAACTGGCAGGCGCATTTCGAAAACACCGGACCGGAGATCATCAGGCAGACTGGCGGCCGCGTCACTCATTTCGTGGCGGCGCTGGGTACCAGCGGCACTTTCGTCGGCGTAACGCGCCGTCTGCGGATCGAGCTGCCCGGAGTGAAGTGTTACTCGGGCCAACCTTCCAGCAGCTTCCATGGGCTCGAAGGACTCAAGCATATGCCTACGGCGATTGTGCCCGGGATATACGATCCGGCCTTGGCTGACGGGAATATCTGGCTCGATACGGAAGAGTCCTACCGCATGGTGCGTCGCCTGGCGCGGGAGGAAGGTTTGCTGGTGGGAATTTCCTCAGGTTGCAATGTGCTTGCCTCGCTCGAAATCGCGCGACAATTGAAGGCCGAAGGGCGGACCGGCATCATTGTCACGGTCCTGTGCGACAGCGCGGATAAATACCTGAGCGAACATTTTTGGGATGAAGAATGATCCGAATTGAAGCGAATCCCTGGCGTGATATGGTTGAACACGCGCGCGCCACGTACCCAGACGAGTGTTGCGGAGCCATGCTCGGTTCGATCCGGGATGGAGAAAAGATCGTCAGCGCGGCTCTTCGGCTGGAAAACGCCTATGAAGGCGGAAAGCAGACCCGCTATGAGCTGCGCCCGCAGGATCTGCTCAAGGCTGAACGCGAAGCACGCGGCCGCAATCTCGACCTGGTGGGTATTTACCATTCGCATCCCGACTGCGGCGCGTATTTCTCTGAAACCGATTTGAAGAACTCCTGTCCGTGGTACTCTTTTGTCGTCCTTTCGATCCAGAAAGGAGAGTTCGACCATGCCAACAGTTGGCTGCCGAATGCCGAACAGACTGCCGCGGAAAAAGAGGAATTGATCTACTGACTATGGCCAAAATTCTGATCCCCACGCCCCTGCGCCAATACGCAGGGAAGCAGGATTCGGTAGAGGTGAGCGGCGCCACCGTAGGCGAAGCATTGAACCAGCTCACCACGCAGTATGCCGATCTGCGCAAACAGTTGTATAACGACGAGGGACGTCTTCGCAGTTTCGTGAATGTGTATCTGAACGACGAAGACATCCGCTACCTCAGCAAAGAGACCACTCCCATTAAAGCCGGCGACACGATTTCGATCGTACCGAGCATCGCCGGCGGCTCGGCGGCTGCTCCGCCGGTTACCGAAACCCTTTCTAAGGACGAAGTACTGCGCTACAGCCGGCACCTGATCATCCCCGAGGTCGGCATGGAAGGGCAGCTCAAGCTCAAACAGGCCAAGGTGCTGCTGGTGGGCGCCGGCGGATTGGGCGCGCCGCTCGGATTATACCTGGCGGCTGCCGGCGTGGGCCGTATTGGCATTGTTGATTTCGACGTCGTCGACTTTACCAACCTCCAGCGCCAGGTGATTCATGGGACCAGCGATGTGGGCCGCAAGAAGCTGGATTCAGCGCGCGACCGCATGCTCGAGATCAATCCGCATATCACGATCGACCGGCACGAGACCGCCCTGAGCAGCGAAAACGCCCTGGAGATCCTCAAGGGCTATGACCTCGTCATCGATGGAACCGATAATTTCCCGACCCGTTATCTGGTGAACGACGCCTGCGTGCTGCTGGGCATCCCGAACGTCTATGGGTCGATTTTCCGCTTTGAGGGCCAGGCGACGGTGTTTGCGTACCCGGGTGGGCCGTGCTATCGCTGCCTCTATCCCGAGCCGCCGCCTCCGGGGCTGGTACCGAGCTGCGCCGAAGGCGGAGTCCTCGGAATTCTGCCGGGCGTGATCGGGCTGATTCAGGCCACCGAAGCGGTAAAACTCATTCTAGGAATTGGTGAGCCGCTGGTGGGGCGCTTGCTGCTTTACGATGCGCTCAGCATGCGGTTCCGCGAGTTGAAGCTGCGGAAGAATCGCGAATGCCCGGTTTGCGGCGAGCATCCTACCGTTACGCAGTTAATCGACTATCAGCAGTTCTGTGGAATGCCCAGCCAGGAGCCGACCCCAATGTCCGGAACGAACGAATGGGAGATTGACCCAGTAGAGGTGAAAGCCAAAATGGATCGCGGCGAGCCATTCGTGCTAATCGATGTCCGCGAGCCTCATGAATACAAAATCTGCAACATCCCAGGCGCGAAGCTCATTCCGCTTGGCGAGCTTCCTAAACGCGTCCATGAGTTGAATTCCGCCGACGAAATCGTCGCACACTGCAAGAGCGGAGTCCGCAGCGGCAAGGCTATCGAGTTCCTGAAGCAGGCAGGATTCCGCAAGGTGAAAAACATGAAAGGCGGCATCCTGGCCTGGAGCGACAAAGTGGATCCCTCGGTTCCAAAGTACTGAGCGTTCCGCCTGATCATTCGCGTCACTAAGAGCCTGGCGGAGAGCCCTTCTCCGTTGCGATCTCGACTCGGCCAGCCCTGTACGCGGCCAGACTGGATTTGTCGATTAGCGCGGCGCCGGTATCGATAAACGCCGGAAGCGGCGAATGCGGATTTCGGCGAAAGTCATTTTGCAGATTCGCAAGCTTGTACAAGTGCAGGTCGGCGATCGTCCGCAAGCTCGTGTACCCCATCGTAAAGGGCTTCTGCGCGACAGTGGCCGTAATGAGCCCTTGCTCGATGCCTTCTAAAGTGGGAGCGAGAGTGTCCATTGCGATCACAACCTTGGTCATAGGCTTGTGACGGCGGAGCACCTCAGCGACTTCCTTGGCCGACTGGCCCTCCATCGAGACGAAGGCGTCCACCTCCGGTTTGCGCTTATCGAGGATTTCGTTGGCGCGATCGAACGCGATACGCGGGTCGCCTTTAATGTCGACTACTTCGACAATCTTAATCTGCGGGTAGGCTTCGAAGATTTTGCGATATCCGCTGAGGCGCTCTTCCATATTTTCCTGGCCTCTTGTCAGAAACGCGACAACATTGCCTTTGCCGTTGAGCTGCTTGGCCGCCATGCGCGCGCCCATCTGTCCGGCTTCGTAATTGTTTGTGCCGACGAACAACAGGCGCTTCGATTCGGGCGCATCGGAGTCTACGGTGATAACCGGGATGCCCGCAGTAATTGCTGCGTCGATTTCCGGCGTGAGAAGCTTGGGATCGGCGACGGACACGAGAATACCGGCGGGCTTTGATGCCGCAATCTTGTGGAAGATATCTCGCTGTTCCTGTGAATTGTAAGTATCCGGACCCATGAGCGACACCGATACCTTCAACTCGCGGGCGGCGCGGTTGAGCCCCTGCACAACCTCTTCCCAATACGGCGATTTGGCATTGGGAACGATGAGGTAGTACTTCTCCGTAATATTGTGCGGCGTTGAGCTACAGGAAGTTAGCAGCAGCCAGAGGACGGAGGCTGCGATTACAACCAGAGGCATACGGCCCTCCTTGGCGACGTTTTACGTCCCGATTTTAGATCAAAAGAGTCCATCATGACGATACTCAGCACGGTAGGCGGCAAGCGGCTCTTACTTCCGCCGCGGGCTGCTATACCAGAACGGTAAAGGTGGATTCCGTCCGCGACACCGGGCGGTAGAGCGTGTCGCGTTCGACAGGCTCGCGCCCCGCGCGCCGGATTAGCTGTAGAAGCTCGCTGCGTCGCAGCGATTGCGACGTTGTCGCGCCCGCGTCATGGTAGATCTTCTCTTCGACCACGGTTCCATCGATGTCGTCGGCTCCCCAGCGTAGAGCGATCTGCGCGATGCGCGGCGTCAGCATGATCCAGTAGGCCTTGATGTGCGGAATGTTGTCCAGGAGCAGCCGCGACGCGGCGATATTTTTCAAATCCAGGAAGCCCGTTGTTTTCGGAATATGCGCAAGCGGCGTATTATCGGGGTGAAACGCCAGCGGGATGAACGTGACGAAGCCGCCGGTTTCGTCCTGTAATTCGCGCAGCTTCAGCAGGTGGTCCACGCGGTCTTCTTCATTTTCGATGTGACCGTACAGCATCGTGCAATTGGAGCGAAGCCCTAATTGATGCGCCATGCGGGCAATGTCCAGCCACTGCTCGCCTGTGATCTTGTGGTCGCAGATGATACGGCGCACGCGCTCACTGAAGATCTCGGCTCCGCCGCCCGGTAGCGAATCCATGCCCGCGTCGCGCAAACGCTCCAGCACCTCTCGCGGCGAGATCCTGGCCCGTTGTGCGAGGTATCCGATCTCGACCATCGTGAAAGCTTTGAGATGAACCTGCGGGAATCGTTCCTTTAGGCCGCGCAGCATCCGGCAATACCAATCCAGCGTCAGCTCCGGATGCAGGCCGCCGACGATGTGGAACTCCGTGACTGCTTCGCTCCACCCTTCGCCGGCGCGATGCCAAACCTCTTCGAGCGACATCGTATAAGCGCGCGGGTCCCTGGCCTTTTTGCCGAACGCGCAGAGCCGGCAGCTCGCCACGCAAACGTCAGTAGGGTTGATATGGCGGTTGACGTTGAAGTACGTTACATTCCCGTGCAGCCGCTCGCGCACGATGTTGGCCAGGTACCCGAGACCGAGAATATCCGACGTCCTGTAAAGAGCGAGGCCATCTTCGTAACAGAGCCGGCTGCCGGATTCTACTTTGTCGAGAATGCGGCGAAGTTGCGGATCTTCGATCAGAGGGTCCATAGGCTCAAGCGCCGGGCCGGAGAAAAAGAATGTCGGCTGCCCAAAACAGAAAGAATAGCACGCTCACGTAACCATTCATGGTGAAAAAAGCGGCATTGACTCGCGAGAGATCGTGAGGCTTGACCAAGCTGTGCTCATAGATAAGCAGGGCCGCGATCGCGGCAATACCCGCGAGACTGAGCGGCCCCAGCCCCAGGGCGCGCACCAGGGCCAGCAGGCAGAGAATCATCGCCAGATGAAGCAGCTTGGCAACCCGGAGTGCGCGTCCGATGCCGAGCGTGCGCGGAATGCTGAACAGGCGCTCCTCCACATCAAATTGATAGTCCTGGCAGGAGTAGATGATGTCGAATCCGGCGGTCCAGAACGTGACCGCGGCCGTAAGCCAGAGAATTCTGGGATCGAGCGAGCCGCGGATCGCAATCCACGCCGCAGCGGGAGCTATGCCCAGCGCGAAGCCCAGCACCACGTGAGAAAACGAAGTAAAGCGCTTCGTAAAGGAGTAGAAGAAAACAATTGCCAGGGCCACAGGAGCAAGGCGCAGGCACAACGGATTGAGCATGGCGGCAGCCAGCAGGAAGATCAGGATCGATGCTGCTACGAAGCCCCAGGCGAAACCCTTCGACAAGAGGCCCGCCGGAAGATGGCGCGCCCGCGTCCGTGGATTCCGCGCATCGATATCGGAATCTACGAGGCGGTTGAAAGCCATCGCCGCCGAGCGCGCCGCCACCATGGCTATCACGATCCACAGCAGCTTCGGGCCAACATAACGTGCCGCGGGACCGCCTTGCCGGATGGCCAGCAGCGCTCCGGTTAACGCGAACGGCAGGGCGAAGACCGAATGCTCGAATTTGATCATTTCAAGCGTCAGGCGCGTGCGCTTCCAGAACATAACAACGTGTCACAATTATCGCATGCGCTTTCTGTGCCTCTGTTTCGCCGCGGTTTTGCTTGCCTCTTGTGGAACGCGCGATCAGGGCCTGGAGGCGCTGGAAACGCGCGATGTCACGCTGCCGAACGGGCGCGTAATCCGCGCAGAAGTAATGCTGGATCTGGCTCCCATCGACATGCAGCGCGGCATGATGTTCCGCGATTCGCTTGCTCCGGACCGCGGCATGCTTTTCATCCATTCCAAACCGGGCCTTTACACGTATTGGATGTACCAAGTGAAGATTCCGCTCGACATCATCTGGATGGACCAGAACCGGCGCATCGTCGAGATCTCGACCAACACGCCTCCCTGCAAAACAGTCGCGAGCCAATGCCCCACATACGGAGGCCACGAGCAATCACGATTTGTGCTGGAGTTGGCGGGAGGCGAGGTTGCGCGCAACGGGTTGCGCGTCGGCCAGATACTCGTATTCTGAAGAAATGCCGGAGCGGGCGCCTGTGCCCCAGATCCGGCGAGCTAGAATGCCCCTTGCCGCCGCCGGGTCATAGCGGGCGCTCTGATATTCTGGGCTCATGAACGAGGATCAACTCCGCTCGCTGCTGGACCAGGTGCGCGAGGGAGCCATCGATGTCGACGCCGCGCTGCTCCGGATGCGGCACCTGCCGTTTGAGGATCTGGGATTTGCCAAGGTGGATCATCACCGCGCGCTGCGGCACGGGATGCCGGAGGTGGTCTTCGCGAAGGGTAAAACGCCCGAGCAGGTAGTCGCGATTGCCGGACGCTTGCTGGAGTATGCCCCGAATGTGCTGATTACGCGCGCGGATCGCGCGACCGCCGCGCTCGTTACCGAAAAGCTGGATAACGCGGAGTACTTCCCGCTGTCGGGCGCCATCCGTTTTTGGCGGGAGAAGACCGTGCGAGGCAAGGGACGCATCGCGGTCGTCTGCGCGGGCACGAGCGACATGCCGGTATCGGAGGAGGCGCAGGTTACGGCCGAGGTCATGGGCAATGATGTCGATACGATCTGCGATATCGGCGTCGCCGGCATTCATCGTCTCATGAGTAACCGAGCGCGGCTGATGGAAGCGCGGGTAGTCGTTGTGTGCGCCGGGATGGAAGGAGCGCTGCCAAGCGCGGTAGGCGGCATGGTCTCCTGCCCTGTAATTGCCGTACCCACCAGCGTCGGCTACGGAGCGAGCTTTCATGGTCTGGCGGCGCTGCTGGGCATGCTAAACAGTTGCGCAAGCAACGTCACGGTGGTCAATATCGACAATGGCTTTGGCGCCGGCTACGTGGCCAGCCTAATTAATCGCCTCTGATCGTCCAGCCCGGCGCACAGGTATCATAAAGTTAGAAAGACTTCCTCAATGGCTGTAAAATCCGACCCTGACATGGGTATCAACAGTTGGCTCGAAGACGAGTTGTATCAGGAGTATCTACACGACCGCGGAGCGGTTGACGAGAGCTGGAAGCACCTGTTCGAGCAAAGTGCCGGAAATGGAGAGAAGGGCCGTGTCCGGCCCGCGGATAACGGCGCTGCGTCCATTGCTGTGGCCGATATGCCCGCAGTGGAGCCCGCTCCGGAAGACCAACTGGTGCCCCTGCGCGGCGCGGCAGCGCGCATCGCCGAGAACATGGCAGCCAGTCTTTCCATTCCGCTTGCCACCTCGCAACGCACAATTCCCGTAAAGATGATGGACGAGAATCGCCGCATCATCAACCAGCACCTCACGCTGGTCGGGAAGAACAAAGTATCGTATACACACTTGATCGGTTGGGCAATTGTCAAAGCGCTGGAAGACTATCCGAGCATTAACAATGCCTTCACGGTGCGGGATGGACAGCCTATGCGGGTTGTGCGCGGGCGTATCAATCTCGGCGTCGCCGTGGACGTTGCGGGGAAGAACGGCGCGAGGAATCTGGTGGTGCCCAATATCAAAGGCGCCGGCGATCTGAACTTCGAGCAATATGTGCGGGCGTTTGACGACCTGGTGCGGAGGGCGCGCGCGGGCAGCTTGACACCGGCAGACTTCCAGGGCACTACGATTTCGCTGACCAATCCCGGAACCGTGGGTACGATGTCCTCCAGCCCGCGGCTGATGACGGGACAGGGCGCCATTATTGCCGCCGGCGCGATCGACTACCCCGCCGAGTATCAGGGAGCCGCGCCCGAGACCCGCGCCATGCTGGGCATCAGCAAGGTGATGACGCTCACGTGCACCTATGACCATCGCGTGATCCAGGGCGCCGAATCCGGGATGTTCCTGGGCAGGGTCCAGGCGCTGCTCGATGGCAAAGACGGCTTCTACGACGAGGTCTTCGATCATCTCAAGCTCCCGTACCAGCCGGTTCGCTGGGAGCCGGACCGGCAAGCCCTGCTCCCGGGTGTCGCGACGCGACATGCGGAGATCGCCAAAGAAGCGGGCGTGATCCAGTTGATCAATATCTACCGCGTGCGGGGGCACCTCATTGCCGATCTCGACCCGCTTGGCGGCGAGCCCGCATACCATCCCGAGCTCGATCCGGCAACTTATGGCCTGACGATCTGGGACCTGGACCGCGAGTTCCTGACGGGCAGCCTGGGCGCTGCTATCGGGGATGGCAGTCCCAAGCCGGTAGCCACGTTGCGCGAGATACTCGAAACCTTGCGGCAGACCTATTGCGGCAAGATCGGGTGCGAGTACATGAATATCCAGCACCCGGAACAGAAGCGCTGGCTCCAGCAACGCATGGAACCGGAGGCGAATAACTGGCCGCTGGAGCCGGAAAGGTGCATTCGCGTCCTCGAAGGACTGCTGCGCGCGGAAGAGTTCGAGCACTTCCTGCACGCGCGGTTTGTCGGCCAGAAACGGTTCGCGCTGGAAGGTGGAGAGACGGCCATCGCCATTCTGGAGGAGCTGCTCGAGCGCGCCGCCAGCCACAATGTGCATGAGATTGTGATCGGAATGGCGCATCGCGGGCGCTTGAACGTGCTGGCCAATGTGATCGGCAAACCGCTCACGCAAATTTTTTCGGAGTTCGAAGGCGAGATCGATCCTGCGAGCACCCAAGGCTCAGGCGACGTGAAGTATCACCTCGGCGCAAGCGGCGTGCGCAAGACGTCCAATGGCGCCGAGATTGTTGTGTCGGTTTCTCCCAATCCCAGTCATCTGGAAGCCGTAGATCCGGTAGTGGAAGGGATCGTGCGGCCTAAGCAGGACCGCTTGGGCGATACCGAGCGGGAGCGCGTGATTCCTCTGCTGATTCACGGCGATGCGGCGTTCGCCGGGCAAGGAGTTGTTGCGGAAACTCTAAACCTGTCGCAGCTCGATGGGTACTGGACAGGCGGCACCATCCACTTGATCATCAATAACCAGATCGGGTTCACGACGCTTCCGGACGAGGCCCGCTCGACGCCGTACTCGACCGACGTAGCTCGCGGCGTGCAGGCGCCGATTTTCCATGTCAATGGCGACGATCCCGAAGCTGCTATCCGCGTCGCGCAAATTGCTTTCGACTACCGGCAGCAGTTTAAGAAGGACGTCGTCATCGACATGATCTGCTACCGGCGTCACGGGCATAACGAAGGCGACGACCCCAGCTACACGCAGCCGATCCTTTATCGCAGAATCAAGGAGCATCCTTCGGTAGCCGTGCTGTATTCGCAGCGCCTGGTCCGCCAGGGCATTCTGACTGCTGAGCAGATTGAGGCCATGCGCAAGCGTATCACCGGCGAACTGTCCAAAGCGTTCGATGCTTCGCAGGAAACCGCCGAGCACTTCGAGGTAGCCGAATTGAGCGCCGTGCCGAATGAAGAGATCGCGCATGAGTCGCCCAGCACCGCGATCGACCGGGCTTCACTCGAACGGGTAATCGGCGCGGTCACGACATTTCCAGAATACTTCCATCTGCATCCCAAGCTGCGAAATTTCATCGAGCGCCGTCGGCAGGCGCTCCAGACCGGCGGACCGCTCGATTGGGCGTTTGCGGAAACTCTGGCGTTCGGCACGCTCGTGCTGGAAGGCACGCCGGTACGTTTGAGCGGCCAGGACTCCAGCCGCGGAACGTTCAGCCAGCGACATCTTGCTTTCTACGATTACGAAACCGGCAAACGCTACATCCCGCTCCAGCACATCTCGCGCGATCAGGCGCGCTTCGAGGTGTTCGACAGTTCCTTGAGCGAGTATGCAGTATTAGGCTTCGAGTTCGGCTACAGCGTGGCCGACCCCCTCACGCTCGTGCTGTGGGAAGCGCAGTTCGGCGATTTCGCCAACGGCGCCCAGATCATGATCGACCAGTTCATCTCCAGCGCCGAATCCAAATGGGGCCAACCGAGCGGGCTGGTTCTGCTGCTGCCGCACGGCTACGAAGGGCAGGGGCCCGAGCACTCCAGCGCCAGGATCAATCGCTTTCTGTCGCTGTGCGCCGAAAACAATTTGCAGGTTGCCAACTGCACTACGCCGGCTCAGTACTTCCATTTGCTGCGCCGGCAGATGTTCGGCGGTCCCGATCGCCGCGGCGTCCGCAAACCCCTGATCCTGTTTACGCCCAAGAGCCTGCTGCGCCATCCGAAAGCCGTATCGATGATCGACGATCTTACCGCGGGCGGTTTCCGCGAGGTGCTGAGCGAGTCCGCCAACATCGAACCGGCCGATGTGTCCCGCGTTATTTTCTGCTCCGGCAAGATCTATTACGAACTGCTCGCGGCGCGGGACGAACAGCAGGCGCGCCATATAGCGATCGTGCGCGTGGAACAACTCTATCCCTTTCCGGAGGTGCAAGTGAATGAAATGCTACTGCGATATCCGCCGCGGGCAGAGGTGCTGTGGGTGCAGGAAGAGCCGCGGAACATGGGCGCCTGGCGCTTCATGCAGGATCGGATTGGCGCTTTGGTGGAGGCCACGGGCCGCGACCTGCACTACGTAGGCCGGCCGGAGAGCGCAAGCCCGGCAACCGGCTCGGGCAAGCGTCATCAGCAGGAGCAGGCGGAAATCGTCGGCGATGCCATCTCGGTGGGCCCCATTGCGCAGACCGGCCGCGTACGCATCATCTCCCGCAAAAGAAAATAGCGCAGCCGCCTCAAACTTTTTCGGCGATCGCTTTCGCTTGCAGAAACAGCAGTAGGTAGTCGGGACCGCCGGCTTTCGAGTCGGTACCCGACATGTTGAAACCTCCAAACGGATGTGCCCCGACCATGGCGCCCGTGCATTTCCGGTTCACATACAAATTCCCGACGAAAAATTGTTCGCGCGCCTGGCGGATATGATCCGGATCGTTGGAGTAAATGGCTCCGGTGAGGCCGTATTCGGAATCATTTGCCAGCGCGAGCGCGTGCTCGAAATCGCGGGCCTTGGCCACCGCGAGCACCGGTCCGAAAATCTCTTCACGAAAGATGCGGGCCTTTGAATCTACGTCGGCGATAATCGTCGGCGGGACAAAATACCCGTTTTTCGGAACGGGCACGTGATCCACAACGGGCCTCCCCTCACGCTTTCCGATGTCGATATACTCCAGAATCGATCGCCGGGCGCTCTCACTGATCACCGGTCCCATGTAGTTGGATGGGTCTTCGGCAGGACCCACACGGATGGCCGACGCCTTCTGCGCGAGTTTATTTAGGAATTCATCGTAGACGCGCGCATCCACGATTGCCCGGGAGCAGGCAGAGCACTTTTGGCCCTGGTAGCCAAATGCGGAGACCAGCACGCCCTCGACGGCTTTGTCCAAATCACAGTTGGCATCCACGATGATGGCATCCTTGCCACCCATTTCCGCAATCACACGCTTGATCCAGATCTGGCCCGGCTGCGGCTTGGCCGCCAGCTCGTTGATGCGGAGACCAACATCGCGCGAACCGGTGAAGCAGACGAAGCGGGTCTTGGGGTGCTGCACAAGCACGTCGCCAACGCTTGATCCGCTGCCCGTCATAAGGCAGAAGGACTCTTCGGGAAAGCCCGCTTCGAGCAGCGCCTCGGCAAAACAGGCGGCGATTGTAGGCGTTTCGCTGGAAGGCTTGAGCACCACGGTGTTGCCCGTGACCAGCGCCGCCGTCGTCATCCCGGTCAGGATCGCCAGCGGGAAATTCCACGGCGGAATTACGATGCCGACGCCCAGCGGCAGATAGCGCATTTCATCGCGCTCGCCGGGAAGCTGCAGCACGGGTTGCGGTCCGCTCAGGCGCAGCATTTCGCGGGCGTAATATTCGCAGAAATCGATCGCTTCCGATACATCCGCATCGGCTTCAGGCCAGGGCTTTCCGGCTTCGAGCACTAGCCACGCGTCGAACTCCAGCTTGCGCGTCCTCAGAATCCTCGAGACCTCGAGAAGCCGTTCTACACGTTCGGCGGGCGACGTAGCGCTCCATTTCGGAAAGCAAGACCACTCCGTTTCCACCGCTTGCCGGGCCATATCGGGTGTGGCCTTCTGATGTATGCCGACGACCTCTGAAGGATTCGACGGGTTGCGCGACACAAGCTTATCCGGTGTGGTCAACAGTTCCCGGCCAATCCGCAGCGGGTATTCACGGCCGGCTTCCGCCCGCACCTTCGCGAGAGCCGCATTCATGGCCTTGCGATTCTCGGGTGAAGAAAAATCGGTGTATGGCTCATTCGCGAATTCCGGCAGCGTCTTCATGCTTCCATGGTAAACGTTCGACTCGCCGGCCCGTCGGTGCGCTCTGAATGCGTGAGCGCAAAGATACTAACTAAAAGCAATCTGGTGCGACGCGTGCGAAATGGTGAGAATTGGTCTGGCGTGAGCGGCTGTTTGGGGCTTGCGGAGGACACTCCAAAGCGAGTCCGGTCTAATCAACCGGATGTTGCAGCCGCTCGCGCCCGCCTTCCATTCGGACATACAGAGTGCACAAATTCCACGGGCTCTGGAAACGCCACTGATTGATTCGTGTTTGGCTGCTATTCTGCGCCGGAGTGATACTGGCGCAGATGCCGGATCCATGCTTGACGTTCTCGCGAGCGACGCTTCGCCAGCCACCACGGCGTCAGCGGAATGTGCGTGAGAAAAGTCATCATCCAGAGCTTCATTAGACGCCTCCAGCCGCCGGAGCGGGCCGGTTACCTCAAAAGACCTGCGTTCAGAGTAAGCCGGATCAGTCTGCGCTACAAGGGTTACGCGGTACTGGAACGTACTGCGTTGCACATCAACCGCAAAACTGCCGTGAAAATCCCGCGTGCGAAAATAGAGGATATGTTGTTGCGGGTCGTGTTTGCGCTGCTTGCGGCATGCGCCGGCGCTCTGGCCCAGACGGCCCTGAGCGTCGATCAATTGACCTCATTTCTTAAGTCTTCTCTGCAACTTAAGCAGCCCGACAGACAGGTGGCCCGCTTTCTGGAACGAGTGAAGATGACTGAACGGCTGGAGGACCGAACCATCGAAGAGATGCAGGGATATGGGATAGGCCCCAAGACGGTGGAGGCTCTCCAGCAGTTGCGCGATGCCTCTCAAAACCTGCCGGTTGCGCAGCCGAAGACGGCCGCGGCAAAGCCTGCGCCGATCCCCCCGCCTTCCTCTGAAGAGCAGGCACGCGTGATCCATGAAGTGCGGGAGAATGCGTTGAATTACTCGAAGAATCTGCCGGATTTTATCTGTACGCAGGTGACGCGCCGGTACTACGATCCGAGCGGGCTGGAGTTTTGGCAGATGAGCGATGTCATTACGGCCCGGCTCAGCTATTTCGAACAAAAGGAAGAGTACAAACTCATCATGGTGAATAACCAGGTCACCAACGAGCCGTATTCTTCACTGCGGGGAGCAGTGTCGTATGGCGAGTTCGGCAGCATGCTGCGGGAGATATTCGAGCCCGAGAGTAAGACCGACTTCCAGTGGGAGCGCTGGGCGACGCTGCGGGGCAAGCGCACCCACGTTTTCTCGTACCGCGTAGCGCAGCCGAATTCGCGTTGGAGTATCAATTACGAGCGCACCACGGAGGTCACTCCGGGCTACCGGGGCCTGATCTATGTCGAAAAGGCCAGCAACACGGTTCTGCGCATCACGCTAGAGGCCGAGGACATACCGCCCTCGTTCCCGGTGCAGCAGGCATCCACGGTGCTCGACTATGACTACAGCAGAGTGGGTGACGGCAATTTTCTTCTGCCCCTGCGCGGCGTGATGCGGATGCGCAGCGACAAGCTGCTCACGAAGAATGAAATGGAATTCCGGCTGTATCGCAAGTTCAGCAGCGAAAGCACCATTACATTCGAGACGCCGGCGCCGCTGCCGGAGGACCAGACAAAGGAACAGCCGCCTAAGAATTGAGCCCCGCGGTATCCTATCGGAATCAGGAGCATGGTGTGAAGCTGCGAGCGGCGGTAATCGTGTGCCTGGCGGGGATACTACAGGCGCAAAGCGTCCCGGTTCAGGAATTTGTGCTGGACAACGGCATGAAACTTCTGATGGTGCCGCGCAAAGGATCACCCAACATCGCCGCCGGGTGGATTGCCAGAGTCGGCTCAGTGGACGAGCGTCCGGGTATTACCGGCATCTCGCATCTGTTTGAGCACATGATGTTCAAGGGTACGCGCGTAATCGGTACCCGCGACATCCGCGAGGACCTAGCGATTAGCGCCGAAATGGATCGCGTGAAGGCGGAGCTGCGGCGCGAGGAGCAGGAACTGGCGCGAAGGCTGCGGCTGGGCGAGATTGCCGATGTGAATGATCCGAAGGTGCGCAGCCCACGCCATCAGCAGCTTCTGGCGGACATGGACCGGCTCGCGCGGCGCGCCCGCGATCTCATCGTGAAGGATGAATTCGATCGCATTTATACCGCCGCCGGCGCTTCTTCGATGAATGCCGCCACATCGGAGGACTTCACCATCTACTTCATTAACGTGCCGTCCAACAAGCTAGAGCTATGGTACTGGATGGAGTCGGACCGTCTGCTCAATCCGGTATTCCGGGAATTCTATACCGAGCGTGACGTAGTACATGAAGAGCGCCGCCGGAGCCGCGACAGCACGCCTACAGGCCGCTATATCGAACAGTTCGAAGCAATGTTCTGGAAGTCTTCGCCTTACGGCTGGCCTGTAATCGGCTGGCCGAGCGACCTGGAGGCGATTACGCGCGAGGATGCAACATCTTATTATGCGGTGCACTATGCGCCGAACAATCTGGCCGCTTGCCTGGTCGGCGATTTCGAGCCCGAGCGTGCAGTGACTCTGGCGAAAAAGTACTTCGGCCGGCTGTCCCGCAGCCCTCAACAGCCTGAGCCTGTGAGAACTATCGAGATGCAGCAGTATGGTGAGCAGAGGATGACGGCCTATGCGGAAACCAATCCGGAAGTGCATATCCGTTATCACACGGTCGCAGACGGGCACAAGGACGAGCCCGCCTTGCTGGTGATGGCTTACCTGCTGAACGACCGCACGGGCCGCCTCTACAAATCGCTCGTGCTGGATCAACAGGTGGCGAATTCCGCCTTTGCCGGTCAAAACGGTATGAAGTACGAGGGCTACTTTGAGCTGCGCGGTGTGGCTAAGCCGGGCAGGACGCCTGAACAGGTCGAGCAGGCGCTCTATGCGGAGATCGAAAAGCTGCGGAATGAACCGGTCAGCGACCGCGAGCTGCAAAAAGTGAAGAACCAGTTGAGCGCGTCGAATTTTCGCCGCCTGCAATCGGACTTCTTTCTCATGTTTCAGCTGCTGATTGCAGAATCTAATCGCGGATGGCGAACGCTCAACACGGACCCGCCGTTGCTTCAGGCAGTCACGGCGGCCGATGTCCGGCGTGTTGCCGGCCGGTACTTTTCTCCAACGAATCGCAACGTCCTGATCCTGTACACGAAGCGCCCGTCCGTTTCCTCCGCCTCCGGAGGCTCCCGGTGAGAGCGGCGCTTGCGCTTCTTATTTGCGTGCGTGCGCTCGCGCAGGACGGAAGCATACCCGAAAATCCCCGAGAGTTGAAATTCGCGCCGCTCGCGTATACGCCGCCGCGCGCCGCCGATTTCCGGCACAAACTCGCAAATGGCGCCGTCGCATACCTGGTCGAGGATCACGATTTGCCGCTGATCAATATCGGTGTGCTGATTCGGACCGGTGCATTCCTCGATCCACCAGGCAAGCGTGGCTTGGCGCAGCTTACCGGGTCGCAGATACGCGCCGGCGGGACCCGCACCCGGCCGCCCGCCGTGTTCGATGAAGAAGCGGCTTTTCTAGCAGCGGGGCTCGGCTCCGGCATCGGCGATCTCGAAGGGAATGCTTCGCTGAACTGCCTGAGCAAGGATATCGATGCCGGCTTAGCCTTGTTCGCCGACATGCTGCGCAATCCCGGCTTTGCTGAGGACCGTCTAAAGCTGGCGCGCAATCAGATGCTGCAAGCGATGGAGCGGCGCAACGACAGCACGGAATCGATCGAGGCGCGTGAGTTTCAGCGTTTGCTGCGCGGCGCTCACTTTTCGGCTATGCCTGTCACGAAGGCAACGCTCGAAGCGATCACCCGCGATGACCTCATCGATTTCCACCGCCGGTATTATTGTCCGGCGAACTTCATCTTCGCGGTTTCCGGCGATTTCCGTATTGCGGACATGCTAGCGCGGCTCGAAAAGGCATTCCGCGACTGGCCGAACCGGACCGAGCCGATTCCGCCCGTGCCCAAGCCGGACTTCATCCCCAAGCCCGGCGTCTATGTGGTCGACAAGCGGGACGTAAACCAGGGACGCGTTCGCATGGGCCATCTCGGCGTGATGATTACGAATCCCGATCACCTTGCGCTCAGCGTGATGAACGGCGTTCTCGGCGGATCCGGTTTTACATCGCGCATCACATCGCGAGTCCGCTCCGATGAGGGTCTGGCTTACGATGCAGGCTCTTCGTTTAACCACGGCAACTTCTACGAAGGGACCTTTTCCGTGCACTTCCAGTCGAAGAATCCGGCCGTCGCCCAGGCGATCGCAATCGTCAAGGAGGAGATCGAAAAAATCCGGAGCGCTCCGGTAAGCGAGGAAGAGCTGAAGACGGAGGTCAATTACGTGATCGAGAGCTTTCCGCGGCGCTTCGCAACCGCCGCCGCGCGGGCGTCTCAGTTCGCTTCTGATGAATACATCAAGCTGCCGGCCGATTACTGGCAGAGATATCGCGAGCGCATTGCCGCGCTTACGCCCGCCGACATTCAAAGGGTGGCGCGGCAGTATCTGCATCCCGACCGGATGGTGACCCTGGTAGTAGGCAACCTGGAAGCCATACGCCAGGGGAATCCGGACCGGCCGCAGTTTCCGTTTCCATCCGACTTCGTGCAGATCCCCCTGCCTGATCCGCTCACAATGGTTTATCCGAACTGAGGTTATATGAAACGCCGCCGTGCTCTCCAATCGATTCTCAGCCTTCCCGCCGCCGCTGCGCTTCCGCTGCCGGGTCAGACACAGAGCGCCGGGCCGGCAGAAGAGCATCCCAAGACGCCGACCACGGCTCCTGATGTTGTTGCCGGCGCAGTCGCGCGCTTTTTCGCTCCCGAAGAATTTGCGGCGCTCAGAAAGCTGGCGGAGCTGATCGCGCCGGCCGGACCGAATTCGCCGGGCGCGATCGAAGCGGGCGCTCCCGAGTTCCTCGATTTCCTGCTCGGAAGCTCTCCGCCGGATCGCGCCACACTGTATCGCGAGGGGCTGCAGCGGTTGAATGCGGAGGCGCGCCGCCGCTATCAAAAGCCGTTTGCCGATACGACGCCTGTCGAGGCCGGGCCCATTGTTGCGCCGCTTGAGGAGGCCTGGACATACGACGGACCGGCCGACCGTTTCGCCAGGTTTTTGCAAGCAGCCAAGGACGACATCCTGGGGGCCACGTTCAACTCCCGGGAGTATGCCGAAGCCATGTCGCGCCGCAGCCGCCGCGCCGGCGGACTCGGCACATATTGGTATCCGATCGAGTAACCATGAAGACCGAACACGACGTTCTCATCATCGGGTCCGGCGCCTCGGGCGGCATGGTGGCGCACGAGCTCACGGCGAAGGGAATCAAGTGCCTCATGCTGGATGCCGGACCGGCGGTTGACTTTGAGAGGCACCGGACCCTGAAGCCTGTCTACGAGCTTCCATACCGCGGCTTTGGGCGGCCGGGCCGTTTCCCGCACATCACTCAGGCAAGTGAATTCAATGCCAATATCTGGGCGGATGAAGCGCAGAATCCCTACACCTATCCCGAGAACAATCCTTACTACTGGGTGCGAGTGCGGCTTGTCGGCGGTAAGACGTTGATGTGGGGCCGCGCTTCCTGGCGTTTGAGCGACTACGAGTTTCGATGTAAAGATCACGACGGCTTCGGCGACAACTGGCCGATTCGCTACCGGGATCTGGCACCTTACTACGACCGGGTAGAACCGATGTTCCGCGTCGCCGGGCGAAAGGAAGGTCTTGCTCAACTGCCGGACGGCATCTTCCTGGAAGATAATTCGAGGGACAGCGCGAGCGTCGAGCGTTTTATTGCGTCGGCCAGGCGCATGGGCATCCCCACTACAAAGCAGCGCCGCGCCACGGGTGAGCTGGCAAGCTCTGTGAATCTGCTGCTGCCGGCCGCGGTCGCCAGCGGGAAGCTGACCATCGTTTCGAATGCGGTTGTGCGCGAGATCACGCGGGATCGCAATACCGGCCTGGTCAACGGCGCGTACTTCATCGACAGGCGCTCCAGGCAGGAATATCACGTGAAGGCGCGTGTTGTTGTTCTGGGCGCCTCGTGCCTGGAAAGCACGCGCATTCTGCTGAACTCGGGGCTGGCCAATTCCAGCGGCGTGCTAGGGCACTACTTGTTCGATCAGATGTATGTCAAAAACATCGTCAGCTGCGTGGTGCCCGAGGCGAAGGGCGGCCGCGCGCCGCGCGGGCTCATGGGCGGCGGCGGGTATTTGGTGCGCTTCCGGAATCTCGCTACCCGTGAAAAGCGATTCCTGCGCGGCTATTCGTATGATTTCGGCGGCGGCGGAACTCCCAGTTACCGCTATTTTCCGCTCTACGGCGAAGCTCTGCAGCGCAAGATGGCGGAAGTCTCCGGAGCCGGCTTTACCATGACCGCGATGGGCGAAGTGCTGCCGCGATTTGAGAACCACGTGCGCATCAACAAGGACGTGAAAGATGCCTGGGGCATTCCGGTGCTGCATATCCAGCAGAAATATACCGACAACGAGTTTGAGATGGCCAGGGACGCCAGGCACACGGCAGAAGAGCTATGCCGCGGCGCGGGTTTCGAGGTGATAGCGAGCCACGACCGCATGGTGCCGCCCGGCGAGAGCATTCACGAACTCGGCACGTGCCGCATGGGCGACAATCCGAAAACGTCGGTGCTCAACCGCTTCAATCAGAGTCACGATATCCGGAACTTATTCGTGGTGGACGGGAGCGCATTTGTCTCGGGCGGATGTCAGAACCCGACGCTGACGATCCTGGCGCTGGCGATGCGCGCCTCCGAATACATGGCCGAGCAGATGCGGACGGAGGCGATTTGATCCCGCTTTTGCTGCTCGCGGCCGGCATTGTGCAGCCCATTCCATACAGCCATAAGCAGCACATCGCCCTCGGGCTGAAATGCGCCAACTGCCACGAGATGCCCGACCCCGGCGAGCTTATGGGCATCCCTCCGGTCGCGAAGTGCATGGGCTGCCATCAGACCGTGAAGAAAGAGAGCCCTGCCATTCAAAAGCTAGCCGGGTATGCGAGTGAAGGGCGCGACGTGCCCTGGGTGCGCGTGTACCAGATTCCCAGCTATGTATTTTTCAGCCACAAGGCGCATCTGGAATCCGGCGCCACATGCGAAACCTGCCACGGCCCGGTTGCGCAGAAGGACCAATTGGCGCGCGAGACGGATATCTCAATGGGTGGCTGCATGAATTGCCACCGGCAGCGTAAGGCGAGCCTCGACTGCGGGTATTGCCACGAGCCGAAGAATTAAGACCGGTTCAGTGCTACTGCGCCGCCAGGTGAACGACCGTTTCGAAGTGATACGTCTGCGGAAATAAATCTACCAGCGTCATACGTTCGATGCGATATCCGGCGGCCACCAGGCCCGCAAGGTCACGCGCGAGCGTCGCGGGATCGCAGGATACAATCGCCAAGCGGCGTGGGCGCAACCTCGCGACTTCAACGACGACCGCCTTGCCGAGACCGGCCCGGGGCGGATCGAAGAGCATGAACTCGGGAGCAGCGGGCAGATTGCGCAGGTATTCTTCTGCGCTGCGCTGCACGGCGGCGACGGTTAGTCCCGCGCGCTCTGCATTGAAGCGCAGATCGCGCATCGCGGCCGAACCGGACTCCACCGCGGTAACCGATTCAAAGCGGCGAGCCATCGCCATCGAGAACAGGCCGACTCCCGCGTAAACGTCCGTAGCGCTGGTTCCCCTCTCGGAAGAAAGCGCCGTCTCAACCAACTGCTCGATCAAATACCGGTTCACCTGAAAAAACGAGCCGCCGCTGACGCGAAGCCGGTCGCCGCCAACCGGGTAGTCCAAGGCGCCAGGCGCCAGGCTTGGGATGCGCTCCGCGCACCATTCGAAAAAACGCCGTGCTACAGGCCTGGCGGTTTCGAGGACATTGAGCTGAACTTCGCTTTCGTTGGTAAACAATTCGAGGGACTTCAAAAAGTGCGGCCAGCGGGCGTCATGAAGCATACCGCGCAGGATCGCGATGGTTTCGTTCAGGCGCGGCGAAGCAATGGGACAGTGGTCGATCGCGCAGAGCTCGTGAGACCGGCCCTCGCGAAACCCGATGCGCCTGTCCTGAAGGTGAAGCTGCACGCGATTCCGGTAATGCCATGGCTCGGCCGAAACGATCGCGATATCGGCGGGAGGCTCGATCTTTCCTATGCGTCGCAGCTCTTCGAGTAAGATCGAGCGCTTGATCTGAAGCTGCAATTCGTGCGGCGCATGCTGGTAATGGCAGCCGCCGCACCGCTCGAAGTAAGGGCAGGGAGCTCGCTGCCTTGCAGGCGACGGCGTCAGAAGTTCGTGGACGCTGGCCCGCACAAGGCCCGGCTTCTCCACTTCGGCTTGCAGACGTACATGCTCTTGGGGCAGGACGAACGGCGCGAGGACGACACGTCCGTCCAGCCGCGCCAACCCGTCGCCGCCGTAAACCAGTTTTTCAATTGTGACGGTGAAATCGCGTAGGATAAAGTTTCGCCTCTTCTTCCATGAAAGCACGAGTCTTTTCGGGGATGCAGCCGTCGGGGAATCTGCATATCGGCAATTACCTGGGCGCGCTCAAAAACTGGGTGCGGATTCAGTACGATTACGAATGCATCTTTTGTATTGTGGACCTGCATGCGATCACGGTCTACCAGAATCCGGCCGAGCTGCGGGCGAAAATCGAGGAGATCGCAGCGCTCTACCTGGCGGCCGGAATCGATCCGGATCTGTCGGCCATTATGGTGCAGTCGAGTGTGCCGGAGCACGCCGAGCTGGCGTGGATGTTGACCTGCGTGACGCCGGTCGGATGGCTGGAACGGATGACGCAGTACAAGATGAAAGCCGCCAAACAGGAGTCTGTTGGAGATGGGCTGCTGCAATATCCCGTGCTGATGGCGGCCGACATTTTGCTGTATCAGGCGGCGATTGTGCCCGTGGGTGAAGACCAGAGCCAGCACTTGGAGCTGACCCGCGATATCGCCCAGCGCTTCAATTCGCTCTACGGCGATACCTTCGTCGTGCCGGATACAAGCCTGCCCAGCGTGGGGGCGCGTATTATGGGGCTGGACGATCCCGCGGTAAAGATGAGCAAATCGGCGGCGGGCGCGGGCCATGCGGTCGCTCTGCTTGACCCGCCCGACCGCGCCCGCAAGGCCATCATGCGCGCCACCACGGATTCGAATCCCGCTGTCGATTTTGAGAACCTCGGGGCGGGAGTCGAGAACTTGCTCAATATCTTCCAGGCTTTCGGCGGCTGGAGTGACGAGCGAATGCGAGCGCATTTCGAAGGTATGCGCTACGGCGAGCTGAAAAAGCAGGTGGCTGAGATGGTTATCGAGCACCTTGAGCCCTTCCAAAAACGCTATCGCGAGATCACATCGGAGCCGGGCTACGTGGCCGGCGTTCTGCGGCGGGGAGCCGAGCGCGTTCGGCCGATCGCCGATTCCACGGTGGAGCTGGCGAAGAACCGTATGGGCCTGTATACCTGAGCTCCGATGCAATCGGTCTCGTTCGCCGGCTATTGGCGCCTCGTTCGCGACAACCGGAATTTCTGGCTGCTGTGGATCGCTCAAATCATCAGCGAGATCGGCGACTGGTTCTACGCGCTCTCGATTTACAACCTGCTTCTGGAGCTCACAGGAAATGCGGCCTCGGTTGGACTGGCCGTGGTTCTGCAGGTTCTTCCGCAAACCCTTACCGGCCCGATGGCCGGCGTTGTGAACGATCGCATCAGCCGGAAACGCGTCATGATAACGGCCGACGTGGTGCGGATGATCGTCGTGCTCGGAATGCTGCTGGTGCGCACGCGTTTGACAAGCTGGCTCGTTTACCCGCTGCTCCTCTGTGAAACCATCATGGCATCATTCTTCGAGCCGGCGCGCAATGCCGTCATTCCGAACATCACTTCAAGCCAGACGCTAATTATGGCCAATACGCTTTCCTCGACCACGTGGTCCTTTAACCTGGCCGTGGGAGCGACCCTAGGCGGATTTTTCGCCGCGATGTTCGGAAGGGAAGCGGCGTTTCTGTGGAACTCGCTCTCGTTTCTGATATCCGCGCTGCTGATCCGCTCCATGCACTTCGAAGAACCGCACACGGAGCAGTCGAGACGCTTCGCCGCCGCAGACCTGGTTGACTTCCGGCCAATCGTCGAAGGCGTGCGGTACGTGCGCAGCCACGGGCGGCTCTTCGCCACGGTCTTTGTGAAAGGCGGCCTGGGCTTCATGGGAGCGAACAATGTGATTCTGCCGATTTTGGGCGAGCGAGTCTTCCCGGTACGAATCGAAGGTTTCAGCGGGCAGCGTGGGGCCATTGTCGCGATGAGCGTGTTAATGGGCGCACGCGGCGCCGGGGCTCTTATCGGCCCGTTCGTGAGCGGCGCTTGGGCAGGTCAGAAACAGCAACGGTTGCGCATCGGGATTCTCATCGGGTTTGTGCTGGCGGCCCTGGGCTACGTGAGCGTGAGCTTCGCGCAATCGGTGGGTCCTGCGGTTGCCGCTGTGGTCCTGGCGCATGCGGGCGGGTCTACGATCTGGGTTTTCTCCACTACGCTCTTGCATCTCTACACAGAAGATCGCTTCCGCGGCCGCGTCTTCTCGGCGGACTTGGGCTTTTGCACGCTCACGGTCTCCATCAGCAGCTTTCTTGCGGGCTTGGCGATCGATTCCGGTCTCCCGGTCCGCACCTTTGCATACTACATGGGTCTGAGCATGCTCATTCCCGCCGCGGTCTGGGCCGTCGCACTTCGCCGCACTGCCGCGCCGGCCACGCAATCAGCGCTGCGCGTTTCTCAGGAGGACGATTTCGCCCCGCCGCTATAATGACTCTAATGTCCCACCAGATCACCCTGATTCCAGGGGACGGAATCGGACCGGAAGTTGCCGAGGCCACAGTACGCGCCGTTGAAGCGACAGGCGTCAAGGTCGAATGGGACCGCGTGAACGCAGGCGCCAAGGCGCTGGCGGAATCGGGCCAGCTCCTGCCCCATGATGTGCTGGCTTCACTCGAATCGACCCGCGTCGGGCTGAAAGGCCCCACAGCCACGCCGATCGGCGGCGGCCACCAGAGCATTAACGTTGCGCTCCGCAAGAAGCTGGACCTCTACGTCAATTTCCGGCCGGTGCGCATGCTTCCAGGATTGAAAACGCGCTATCACGACCTTCCGCTCGACATGGCTATCTTCCGGGAGAACACGGAAGACCTCTACTCGGGACTCGAGCACGAGGTTGTTCCCGACGTGGTCGAGAGCCTGAAGATCATCACGAAGAAAGCGTCAATGCGGATCGCACAGGCTACGTTCGAGTATGCACGCAGAGAGAATCGCCGCAAGGTCACAGCCGTTCACAAAGCGAACATCATGAAAATGAGCGACGGCCTTTTTCTGAAGTGCTGCCGCGAGGTTGCTTCTCGCTTTCCCGAAATCGAATACACCGAGCTGATCGTCGATAACGCCTGCATGCAGCTTGTCCTGCGTCCGGAGAGCTTCGACCTGCTCGTCCTTCCGAATCTTTACGGTGACATCGTGTCGGATCTGGCGGCGGGCCTGGTAGGCGGGCTGGGAATCGTTCCCGGCGCCAACATCGGCGAGCACCACGCGATCTTCGAGGCCGTGCACGGCACCGCTCCGGACATTGCGGGCAAGGGTCTGGCCAATCCCACGGCGCTGATGCAATCCGCCGCTCTGATGCTTGCGCATCTGCGCGAGCGCGAGGCCGCGCAGCGGCTGCACGATGCGATCAAAGCCGTGTACGCCGAGGGGCGGCACCTCACTCGCGACGTAGGCGGCACGGCCGGAACCGAGGAGTTTACCGCGGCCGTCGTGCGCGCGCTGGGCAACGGTAAATCTTTGTAAAACAGGTTACTTCATCCCTGTTTCCCGGATCTAAACAAGTAGACCGGCGCCAGGCCGGGAAGAGGGGCTATGAAGAAACGCAAGTTCGTCTTTTTGATGGGCGCTGTAGCGGCAGGCGCGGCGCTGAGCGCATGGGCGATCCTGCGCGGCCAGAGCGGAATCCAGTACCGCACCGCACCGGTGCAGAAGGGCAGCGTGGCTTATGCTGTATCGGCATCCGGCAACTTGAATGCGGTGGTGACCGTCCAGGTGGGCTCGCAAGTCTCGGGCAACATCATGGCGCTGTATGCCGATTACAACAGCCACGTCACGAAAGGGCAGTTGATCGCAAGGATCGATCCGCAGCTTTTCCAGGCTCGCGTGGATCAGGCTCGCGCCACTTTGAACGCGGCGCAATCGGCCGTTGCCAATGCGCAGGCAACAGTGGAGAAGACGAACGCGCAGCTTTCAAGCGTGAATGCTTCGGTGGCTCAGGCCCGGGCGAACGTTGTGAAGGCGCAGGCGGGCGTGGATAACGCCAAGCTGAATCTCCACCGGCAGGTTGCCCTGGCCAATGAGGGCATCGTTTCGCGTCAGGATCGCGACACCGCGCAATCAAACTATAACTCCGCAGTGGCTGAACTCGAAGCCGCCAAGGCCGCGCAGAAGGCGGCCGAAGACAATGTCTCGGCTACCCGCGCGGAGTTGCAGGTCGCCAGAACGCAGGTGGATGCGGCAACCGCGCAGGTGAAGCAGGCGAAGGCTTCGCTCGACCAGGCGGAAACCGACCTGGCGCATACATACATCTACGCTCCGGTCGACGGAGTGGTCGTATCGCGGCAGGTAGACGTCGGCCAGACTGTGGCCGCCAGTCTTCAGGCTCCGGTGCTATTTCAGATCGCGCAGGATTTGACCAAGATGCAGGTCGATACCAATGTCTCCGAAGCGGACATCGGGCGCGTGCAGGTGGGCCAGCAGGCCACCTTCTCGGTGGATGCCTATCCGGGGAAGCCGTTCCAGGGGCAGGTCACCTCGATTCGCAAAGCGCCGATCAATGTCCAGAACGTCGTCACGTATGACGTGGTGGTTGCGGTCGCGAACCCCGAGCTCAAACTGTTCCCGGGCATGACGGCCAACGTAAACGTGTTAGTCGACCGGCATGACGATGTGCTGAAAGTGCCCAATGCGGCGCTGCGCTATCGCCCGTCAAATGAGGAATCAGGCGTCGTCCATGCAGCCCGGAAAGGCGAGCAGACGGTTTGGGTGCTTGATTCCGAAGGCAAACTCCGCGCCGTCGCGGTTAAGACCGGGCTGAGCGACGGATCGTTCACTGAAATCGCGGGCGGAGATCTCAAGCCGGGAGACCAGGTAGTTCTTGCCGAGTTCTCGAGAAAGGCAAAAGCTCCTGCCGCAGTTTCTCCCTTGGGAGGCGGGCGATCGCGTCGCCCGTTCTAACCATGCCGGCGGTCATTGAAATTCGGGACCTGGTGAAGAACTACCAGCTTGGCAGCATTCCCGTGCACGTTCTGAAGGGTGTCTCGCTCGAAATCGAGCGGGGCGACTTCGTCGCGATCATGGGGCCATCGGGTTCGGGCAAATCGACGCTGATGAATATTCTCGGATGCCTGGATAAACCGACATCGGGCGAATACAGGCTTGACGGAATCGATGTGAGCCGGCTGGATCGCGACCGGCTCGCTGAAATCCGCAACCGCAAGCTCGCGTTCGTGTTCCAGCAGTTCAACCTGCTGGCGCGAACCTCGGCGCTCGAGAACGTCGAATTGCCGCTGCTCTACGGTGATGCGCCGGCACAGGAGAGGACCGAGCGCGCCCGGCGCGCGCTTGCCGCCGTCGGATTGGCGGGCCGCGAACATCATCATCCGAATCAGCTTTCCGGCGGCCAGCAGCAGCGGGTGGCCATCGCCCGCGCGCTGGTAAACGATCCACGGATTATTCTGGCCGACGAGCCGACCGGCGCTCTCGACACGCGCACCAGCCTGGAGATTATGGCGATCTTTCAGCGGCTGAACCGCGAATCAGGTATCACCATGATCGTGGTGACGCACGAGCCGGACATCGCGGCGTATGCCAGCCGGACCATTTACTTTCGCGACGGACGCCTCGTCAAAGATATACGGTGCGATCATCCGCGCGAAGCTGCTTCAGAGCTGCAGGAGGAAGTGGAGGCCGCATGAAACTGTGGGCAAGCATTCGGATCGCGCTCCGCGCGCTGCGCGTAAATCGTCTGCGCTCGGCATTGACGATGCTGGGAATCGTCATCGGCGTGGCGGCTGTGATCGCGATGGTGGCCGTCGGGTCCGGCGCGACCGCGCGCATTCAGGAGCAGATCCAGAGCATCGGCAGCAATCTCATCATCGTGATGCCGGGCAGCATCACGAGCGGCGGCATACGGTTGGGAAGCGGCATGCAGGTTTCGCTCACCGAGGACGACGCCAAGGCGATCGCCGCCGAATGCCCCGCCGTTTCGGCCGTTGCGCCGGAAGTGCGCGGCGCGGCCCAGGTCGTCAACGGCGAGAACAACTGGGCGACCGGAATTGAGGGCACTACGCCCGAATACCTGACGATTCGCGAGTCGTCCGTAATCCAGGGCCGCCCTTTTACGTCGCAAGATGTGGATTCGGCCGCGAAGGTCGCGCTGCTGGGCCAGACGGTGGTCCGCAACCTGTTTGGGGACGCAGATCCCATCGACCAGGTGATCCGGATTAAGAACGTGCCGTTTACGGTGATCGGCGTGCTTGCGCCCAAGGGGCAGTCGCCTACAGGCCAGGATCAGGACGATACCGTAATCATTCCGATCTCGACTGCCAAGAGTAAGGTGCTGGGCGGGAATAAAGCCAATCCGCGTTCTGTGGGTGTGCTGATGGTGCAGGCTGCCAGTCCGCAGATGATGGACGAAGCGCAGCGCGAGATTGAAGGATTGCTGCGGCAGCGGCACCGGATTCAGCCCGGCCAGGAGGACGATTTCATGGTCCGGAACCTGGCCGAGGTTTTTGCTGCGCAGGAAAGCTCTGCGCGCGTGATGTCCATTCTGCTGGGCGCGATCGCCTCAGTATCTCTCATTGTAGGCGGCATCGGAATCATGAACATCATGCTGGTTTCGGTGACGGAGCGCACCCGCGAAATCGGGCTGCGGCTGGCGATCGGCGCGAAGACGCGCGATATTCTCTCGCAGTTTCTGGTGGAAGCCGTCACGCTTTCGATTCTCGGCGGAATCCTGGGCATCGCGCTCGGCCTTGGTGCCTCGCTTCTGATCTCACACTTCGCCCAATGGTCCACGCTCGTCAGCCCCACGGCAATCGCACTGGCTTTTGCGTTCTCCGGGCTTGTTGGTGTATTCTTCGGCTATTATCCGGCGCGCAAGGCGGCGCTGCTCGATCCGATCGATGCCTTGCGCTATGAATAACGGGCGGCGCGAGTGATTCGATGATTCGTCAATACAAGACCGATGGCAGATAAGCGCCGCGAGGCTCGTTGTACATGCCGATCGTCATGAGCGTCATCGGCTGGAATACGCGCAGTCCGTTTTCGAGACACCATCGAAACAGTTCGGCATTGCGCAGCGGCACCAGAATGCCCGGCCCGCCGACCTCTTCGGCTGACGCGATCAGGGCTTTCAAATCGTGGGTTGTCTCCGCGACTGCATGGCCGAAGTAGCCGAACCCGCACGCATACCCGGTGAGGCGGCCATCGCGCGCCACAACACGCGCGGACCCTTGCGCGATCGCGTCGCGTAGCTCGCCTGTGCGCGCAAAGCCGTGGACCTGTTCACAAAGTGACGAGCAGGCCGGTTCGTCTTCCGCCGCCGCGGGCCGCACGCTGCACTCTGGGATGGTCCGAGCCGCGGTGCGGCCGGACATCACAGCGATCGGTTCCCGCACATCAAACCCGAGCTTCGCGTAAAGCGACAGCGACCGCAGATTAAAAGGGGCCTGTAACAAGCGCACACCGGCAAACCCGCGCTCGCGCACGCGCTCAAGCAGAGCGGTCATTAATGCCCGTCCAATGCCCCGGCTCTGCACCGGCGGATCCACGCTGATGGGCCCAAGCCCTGCAACGCTAGACCGCTCGTCCAGGCAGTTGCTCCCGACCAGGCGCCCGTCCTCTTCGGCAACGACGCAATAGAACGACGAATTGGAAAACAGCATTTTGATGACTTCCATGCCCGCCTCGGCAGATGGCAGCTCCGGAGGAAAGCCGTGTTCGCGATTAATATTGGCGAAAGCATCATAGAAGATCCGGCCGCAGGCGCCGGCATCCTCAGGCTTGGCGCGCCGGATGTGAACGGAAGATGAAGGCGCAGGGCTTGACATATTCGTCCGATATGCTAGCACGTTCGGCGGCAGTGCAGAGGAGCCCGCAATATCGACCGATCCACAACCGGGACAACGCCCAGTTCCCGAGCGCCCCATGCTCCGCCATCTGAAGACCAGGCCAAGGACCTGCTCAAGACCGGCGCGGCGAAATCGATCACCGATGCGCAGTTCAAGCTCGCGCGCCTCTACGGGCGACTCGACTTGAATCCAACTACCACTTTGAGTCGCTGTACCAGCGCAGGACTCGTAACGCGTGCAGTGTGTTCCAGCGGCTTGCGCCGCCGACACTGGTCTCCATCTCTAGAGGAATATGTTCGGGATGAAGGAGGTTGAGCGGCCAGCGTCCGTTCTGGTGGCGGCGCTCAATCACAATTTTGATGGCATCACTGACACGGCCGTCGGGTTTGATTGCTGCATTTCGCAGATAATCGAGTCCGCGCAAAACGTCGTAGTGCCAAAACGTCGGAAACGAGAAGCGGAGCCAGCGTTTGTCGATGACTCCGCCGGTTCGAAGCGAGCGGAACATACGGCGCTCGAGCAGATAGTTTTCGGCTCTCTTGCGGGCGTTTGTGATGGCCGCTGATTTGCGCCCGGCTCGTTCGTATTCCAGAAGTCCTTCGAGCACGCAGATGGTGGTATGGAACGAAGAGCGCCGGCTTTTGGGTGCTTCGCAGTTCCAGCCACCATCTTCGAGCTGCTCCCCCAGAAGTTGATTGGCCAGTGCGTCGTTCGGTTCTTTGAAATACGAAGCGATGGCGAGGATTCTGCCGTTGATGCAGGGCTCCGTTTCACCATGAAGGAACGGCCGGTTGTTGAGCCGTCTGAACACGAGCCGCTTGTCGACGCGCTCGATCATCCTGCGAGCCTGTTTGCTGGCGGGGTCGACACCGAGGTCCTTCAAGACGACGAGAGTGTAGAGGGTAATAAGCAGGCCTCGGTCCTCCTTTGGCAGATCAGGGCGGAAGTGAGCCGGCGCCTCGCCCCAGTGGCCAGCAGGAGATTGGAGGGCCAGAAGTTGGCCTCCCCAGCCTTCGGTCGCGACGCGAGACCGCTCGGCTGCAATCACGTCGGGAGCTGCATCGGTAAGGTCCTTCATGACCTGCCAACGGATCGCGGGATCCGAATCGAGGAGCCATTTGAGGTGCGCGGGCCGGGGTGCGTAATCCTGTAGGCGCATTAGTTCGTTATAGCAAGTGCGATGAAAGCTTTGACCTGCTCGCGTTGGCTTGTTTTCCGTCACTGTGTCCAGATAACGATGAGCCGCTCGCGGAGCGGTGCGCCGCCGAATGAGGCTCCGTTCAAAAGCGCGGAAGGGGCTCCGGGACTCAGTTGGATCTGAGCGAGACCGGTAATCAATCCAGGTACTGTGGTAATAGCGATTGTGGCCGTGCCGGTGAACTGACCGGGATCCAGCGATGGCGTAAGCGCGGTTGCAGGAGACGGGGACAGTGCCCCGGTTGCGAGGGCCGGTGTGACTTGACCGAAGCCGTTGAGAAACACGGTGACGGCAGACCCGGCCGGTGCGGGGTGCGTGCAGTCATTGATGGTGCCATCCGCGTTGAGTGCCAGCGCGGTTTGTCCGAAGACCACGGCGCCGCCGCAAACCGATGAGCCGGGAACAGGGCTCTCAAACGCAGCCGGCGAGAGATAAACGGCGGGTTGGCGGTCGACCACTGTCAACAAGCGAGTCTCCGAGCCGAACTGCATCTGGGCTGTGGCGGCGCCAGCCGTTTCGTATGGCACCTGCACGTTAATCTGCTGGGCAGAGGAATAGAGCACCGGCGCCGCGATTCCGTTGAAGAAGATACGGGCCCCACCGGATGGAGTAACCGCGGGGAAATCGCTTCCAACGATCGAAATCAACTGACCGGGCGCGACGGTCTGGATCTGAACGTTGTCGGCCGGATCAATCAGGCAAGAAATACGGCTCTTAGTAGCGAAGTCAATTGAGGCAACTGCGCCATCCGAGCCTGCGACTACAGCACTTCCGTCCTGGCGCAAGGCGAGCGGCCAACCGCTTTGGTAGTTCTGAAGGCCCGAGCAAGAGAGATAGGTGCAGTCGGGTGCTCCAGTCACCGGGATAGTGGCTGCGGCGGAGGCGCCGTCGCCTGCGAGGCGGCCAATGAAGCCGAGTACCTGGTTCGCGGTGGGACGACAGCCCGGCGGGGTATCGGCGAAGAAGAGGTCATCCGAGCCGGCGCGTCCGGCTAGCGCGATCTCGCCCGCCGCTGTAACCGCCATCGCCGTGATCTGGTCCTGAAAGCTGCCGCCGAAGTAAGTCGACCATATGAGCGCGCGTCCAGTCGCATTCACCTTAGTCACATAGCCGATGGAATTTGGCGGTTGGGTGATGCCGGGCGGGAGCGGCGGCCGCGGGGCGGCAGCAGTGTAGGTGGTTTGGAAAGCACCGGGGGTAACGGGATAGTCGTCCGAGTTGGTGGTCCCGGCGACGATGACATTGCCATCGGCATCGACAGCGATTCCCGCGGCAACAGCACCATAACTTCCGGTCACGTAGGTGCCCCAGAGTAATTTACCTTCGGCATTCAGTTTCGCGACGTATTGATACTGGCAGAATTTGGAAAAGCCGGGGCTGGGTCCGCCGGAAGCCGACGAGCAGAAAACACCGGTTCGGCTGGTTTGAAAGGCGCCTGCGGGAAAGGGCGGGAGCGTGTAGAGGTTTCCATTCACACTCGGCTGTGCGCTTCCGGCGACGTAGATGTTGCCCTGACCATCGAGCGCAAGCGGACCACCCCCATAGCCGTATACGGAGAGGAGCGGTTTTGTGAGCGTGCGTTCGAACTTGAGGATGAACCCTTGCGCAGGTTGGGCGCTGCCGGCCGGATATGCCGGACCGCCCGAGCCGGTGATAAAGAGCTCGCCGGCGCGATTTATTGCGATACCGGTCACTTGAGTAAATACCGGTCCGTTGATGTAAGTGGAATAGGTGACGGTCCCGGCGGGATCAAGTTTGACTAAGAAACCTTGCGACGCGCCCAGGAGATCGTAGTTAGTCTGATAAGCGCCCGAGGTTGTAGGAAAGTCATGGGAACCGGTCGAGCCTACCACATAGGCGGAGCCATCGGCCCCGAGAGTGATCGCGTTCGCCTCGTCTGCGAACGAACCGGAGAAAGCCGTAAGGTAAAGAATCTTCGAGCCATCGGGAGACAGCTTGGCAACAAAACCGTCGGCTGTGTCCTGCGGGCCTTTGGGTTTCAGCGGCGGGAAGGATCCCGCCAGGTAAATGTTTCCCGAGGCGTCGAGCTGGATGGCTCGGGACACCGCCGGAATGGGGAGGCGCGGAAGCAATTGAACGGCAGCGAATGCAGGAGCGAGACAGAAGAGGAACACGAGGGCGCGCATGCTTTCAGTTTGTCCTATTTTCAGACGCTCAGGTGTGCAACCTATGTAAAATAGCGGAGCGCGGGCGATGGCTCGCGACGATCCTCAGCGCTTCGTCGAATCTCTGTTGGCGCAGATTGTGCCTCAGTTGTTCCCAATGAACCTTGCCGTAAACGATTTTCGAATGGTCATCCGCCAAGTGGACCTCGCGCGCCCAGAAGCGCCGCTGAAAATCTTTGTATGGGGGAACCGGCTCGCTCCAATCGACCGGCTTGCCCGCTGAACCCAGACTCAGAAAAACCATGGCGTAGAACATGTGCGCGAGCTGCTTCATCAGATGGAACCGGGCTACCTGATACGAAACTGGTGGCGCTCCGAAATATTCCTGAAGATAGATCTGTTCCTCGGTTTCATTGGCGACGAGCATATTCGCCACGACCGCCAGGTCGGCATAGCGATCGTTCCGGAATGCAGCCTCCCAATCCACCAGCCACAGGCGGCTTCCATCGAAGAGGATGTTGTCGGGCTTGAACAGGTCGTTATGACTTGGCGCCAAATCCGGATCGAGAGAGGAGTAAGCCGCCGCTACTCGCGCGTGTTGAGCGAGAAGTTCATCGAGGGCGTCGTCCGGTAGGATATTCGCGGCTCGGACGTTTTGGAGGAACGCGTCCAAAGCAGGGCCTTTGTTCAGCAGGAACGTGCATGTGGTATTGAAGGGGGCTATGGGAAACGGCGGCAGTGCGTGCAGGGTACGGAGAGCGGCGGGTACACGGCGCAGCGCATCCGTTGCCGGAAAGGGTGCCGCCTCCACAAAATCGGTAATGGAGATCCGATGTTCCGCGCTGGCGTACCGGACGCGCGGAGCGAGCCCCGCTTCGGCCGCCGCCTGCATGCAGGTGAAGTGACGTGTCATATCGCCCGGCCGTGTGTTGATCCGCAACAAGTATGCAGATCCTCGCACGACGATGCGGAAGGCGCGGTTGGACCCGGGCCGCTCGGTCAGGTCGCGGATGTGCTCGAATTCGGCGACACCGAAAGCCTCGTTCAGGCCGCGAGTCACGGCCGCGATCTTCTCTTGCGGAATCATGAAGTCCTCCATTCGTACAGGCGTACAAAAGCGGCGAGGTATTGCGTGGCATGCTTCTTCCGCGCGGGGACGCGGCCGCTCCGTTCCGTTCTCCGGGGATTGGCGCCTAGACGAAGCTGGACTCGAAACGCGCCCTTGAGTACATCGGCTAAAGAACCTGCTCCAGAATTGCGAAATCGCCGGGATTCCAAGCCTGCGCGATCACGTAATACTTCTTGCCGATCTGGCGGAGCACGGCATTGTGGATGTGCATGAAATTTGTCAGGCCGAGTTCCTCCTTCGGCAGGATGGTGGAGATCAATCGATCGTTTTCCAGAATGTAGATCGCGGCGCCCTTCGTTTTGTCAGGATTGTTCAGCGAAGCCACGGCGGTATATTTCCCCAGATAGTACGTATCACAGGGGAAGGAATCTTTTGGCATGTTGAGAGTGGACAGGTACTTGCCATCAGGGCTGAACCGGTCGATTTCCCCATTCGCGCGATCGGCAACGTCAATGCGCTTCATCTTCGGCGGAACAGTGATCCCGTGGCCAGTCTCGAATTGACCAGGTCCCTTACCTTTGCCGCCAAATGAAAGATTGTTCCAGGCCAGTTCTACCGGGTTGGTCTTGAGAATTCGGGCGGTGAGCACATAGTCGAGTTTTGAATAGCCCGTGGCGATGTAAAGCTTCCCGTCCAACTGCTCGACGTCGGTCGGCACGAACTTTCCGTTTGACTTGAAATAATCGTTCGGGACCGGGTTGCCCAGGTCAACGCCCGCGTCCGGCGTCGTCAAGACGGCATCGAGCTTGCCGTCCAATCCAGTTACAAAAACCTTGTTGGCCTCATTTCCCGGAAACAGCAGATGGGACCTCCCGTCCGTGGCATGCCAGATCGTAGTGTTGTGGAGGTTAGTGTCCCTCATCTCCTCCGGTGTGTCGACCATCCGCGTGGACTTCAGGTCCGCACTGATCTGGACGATGCCGGCGCCCTTGAGCGCGAAGTAGATCTCTCCCTTGCCCTTCCGCAAATCCACGGAGAATCCGCCGTGAGCGCCTTTGAGAACTTTTTGTGCTTCCGGGGGCAGATGGTCGGACTTGTAGAGTACCTTGAACTTCATCTTGCCCTGGCCGCTAACCGCAGTGTTGTCATTGGCGTTGACGTAGCTGATCGCAAGCAAGGCGGCGAACAGCGAGAGGATAAAGATTCGCTTCATGGGCTTTTATTCTACGCCATCAACTCCCTCCGCCGTCACCCTTGCCAAGGCGAATAGAGGTGCGGTGCTCTCTTATCAACGCCGCCAGCGTGATTGGCCGAACGATGCGATGACGCTGTCGGCCAGCGTGCCTCGTCGGTTGATAGTGGCCGCGAGCCCACCGAGACTATAATCGCCCCTGGCTGTCTGTGAAGGCTCGGCGCTCGTGTTGTAATTCCTCGCGATGAACGGAACAAGTTCGTCATTTTAAATATTCATTTTCCTTTGGGCCGCTGCCCCAATTCTCTCCGGAGTTCGAGACCGCAACCGTGCGAAACGTCAGCAAAGTGAACCGCATGTTCTTCTACTACGGAAGATAGTCGCGAGAGTTCCATCACCGGATTGGCTTCGGCGCTACGAGAATGTGTGAGAAAGCCGCGCCGCGCGCACGAATGGTCGGCGGGGACTGCGCCGGCGGACTGCAAGCCTTCGCAAGACCACGTAGAATCGGGTTGCCGGACTGCTCCTCGACGATGATAATCGGATCCGGCCAGGAGGCGTTGGAACACACGGCCAGACATTCGCAGCCGACAGAGGTGGTTGAACAAAGCCGCCGCCATCCCGTTGGGCGTTGCCTTGTGGCTCTGCGCCGATGAAATACCGATTACCATAAACGTATGTCTAGAAGACTAAAACGCAAAATGCGAAATCCGGCGCCGCGATAGAGCATAGCCGTTTGGCGAGTCCGACAGGAGGAGAGACGAAGTGAGTGCGGATCCGGTTCTCGTTTGGTTTCGTTTAGACCTTCGACTCAGAGATAATCCGGCGTGGTCTGCAGCGGCGGCTACGAAACAACCGGTGATTCCTGTTTTTATCTGGGCGCCGGAAGAAGAAGACCCTTGGCCGCCGGGCGCTGCTTCCCGCTGGTGGCTGCATCAGTCACTCGGCAGCCTGGAACGCGATTTAGCCAAAGCCGGCGCGAAGCTAACGATTCGAAGGGGGCCAACAGAGCAGGCATTCGAAAGCTTGATCCGCGAAACGCAAACAAAAGCTGTTTTTTGGAACAGGCGGTACGAGCCTGCGGTGCGCCGGCGTGACGCTAACGTGGAGGCGGAATTATCGAGAAGGGGCGTCCAGACCGAGAGTTTTAATAGCGCGCTACTGTTTGAGCCCTGGACGATTCTGAACAGCGGCGGTCAGCCGTTCCAGGTATTTTCGGCCTTTTGGAAAACTTGCCTGACGAAGCCGGATCCGGCGGCGCCGCACACGGCTCCGAAAGAAATCGCTAAACCATTACAGTGGCCGCACTCGCTGCCCCTCGAGGCTCTAGAACTGGAGCCGAAGATCGATTGGACCGCCGGTATTCGCCGCGTTTGGACGCCAGGCGAAGAAGGCGCTAAGAAGCAGTTCCAGCGGTTCCTCCGCAGTGGTTTTGCGCGCTATGCGTCTGACCGCAATTTCCCAAGCAGGACCGGTACGTCGCGCTTGTCGCCACACTTGCATTTCGGGGAGATCAGTCCGCGCGAAATCTGGCATGCTTTGCTTGCCCGCCGCAACAGCGAGAATGCAGCCGGCATTGACTCCTATTTACGAGAGGTAGGCTGGCGCGAGTTTGCCTACCATCTCTTGTATCATTTTCCGTTCACCACGAATGAATGTTTGCGCCGCGAATTCTCCCGTTTCCCTTGGCGGACGGGTCGCGATCTTCCGAAGAAATGGCAGCGAGGAAGGACGGGTTATCCCCTGGTCGATGCGGGTATGCGGGAGCTCTGGACCACCGGTTGGATGCACAATCGAGTCCGGTTGGTAGTAGCCTCATTCCTTACGAAACATTTGCGCATCCGCTGGGAGGAAGGCGCGTACTGGTTTTGGGATACGCTTGTCGATGCCGATCTCGCCAACAATACGCTGGGGTGGCAGTGGACCGCAGGCTGCGGCGCAGATGCCGCGCCGTACTTCCGGATCTTCAATCCCGTACTGCAAAGCGAAAAGTTCGATCCAAACGGAGATTACATCCGAAAATGGGTTCCGGACCTGGCGGAGCTTCCGAACGCGTGGATTCACAAGCCATGGTCGGCTCCCCCGGCGGTTTTGGCGAACGCCGGCGTCCAGCTCGGATCGAATTATCCTCTGCCCGTCGTCACGCACGAAGAAGCCCGGCGGGAGGCGCTTGAGGCGTTCGCCCGGATACGTAAATTAAATAAGGTATGTTGCTCGTGTTTCCGGTGAGCCTATAACCCGCTTCACGGATCGAGTCTGGACACCTGAAAATCCGTCTGGTGATGAAGAACAATGCCGGGCGATACGGAACGGTTCGGCGGGCTGCAGCGCGCCGGCCTACAAGCCCTTATTCGCGAGAAATTCCACTAGGTCCACGATCCGGCACGAGTAGCCCCACTCGTTGTCATACCAGGAGACCACCTTCACCAGGTTGCCATCTAGCACCTTGGTCATCTCCGCATCGACAATCGAGCTGTTTGGGTTGCGCATCATATCGGTCGAGACCACCGGATCCTCGGTGTAGGCGAGAATGCCTTTCATCGAGCCTTCAGCGGCCTTCTTCAGCGCTGCGTTCACCTCTTCGGTCGTTGTGGACTTGTCGGTTACGGCCACCAGATCGACGACAGAGACGTTCGGCGTCGGCACACGCATTGAATAACCGTCGAGCTTGCCTTTGAGCTGCGGCATTACCAGACCGATTGCTTTGGCCGCTCCGGTCGTGGTCGGAATGATATTGATGGCGGCCGCGCGCGCGCGACGGAGGTCCTTATGCGGGAAATCCAAAACGTTCTGGTCGTTGGTGTAGCTGTGGATCGTGGTCATCGATCCTTTCTGAATTCCGAAGCTATCAAACAGAACTTTTACTAACGGCGCCAGGCAATTGGTCGTGCAGGATGCGTTCGAAACGATATTGTGCTTCTTGGGATCGTACATATCGTCGTTGACCCCAAGCACGATCGTCACATCTTCGTTCTTGGCCGGCGCCGAGATGATGACTTTCTTCACCGACCCGCGGAGGTGCTTGCAGGCCTCCTTGGCATCTGTAAATCGCCCGGTCGATTCGACGACAATCTGCGCTCCGACAGACGTCCAGTCAAGCTGGCCCGGATCCTTGACTGCGAATACTTTGATCGGCTTGCCATTGACGATAATCCGGTCATCCTCGGCCTTGACCTCTTCGGGAAGGCGCCCCAGCACAGAGTCGTATTTGAACAGATGCGCCAGCGTCTTCGTGTCTGTGAGATCGTTTACGGCGACGAACTCGATATCGTCCCGATGAAGAGCTGCGCGGACGACATTCCGCCCGATACGGCCAAAACCGTTGACTCCAACTTTAACAGCCATAATTCTCCTAGCGTTTTGGGGATGGGGTTACCTTTCAGGATATCAGGAGCTACCGTGGCGTCGCAGGCCCTGCCACTTCCGCGCCCAGCCCGGCGTACGATTCTTTCACTTTGATCACTTTGTCGCCGTTGAAGGTGACGAATACGATTTTCCCGGGAGGACGGCCGTAGACCCAATCTTCTACTTCCATGCCTTCTTTGGTTTCGCGCGATTTATGTTCCGGCCTGCCGAGCGCGAGGACTACCTGGTCCCGGTTCATACCCTCCATGGCGCGTTTTTCTTTGATCGCCTTCTGTACGGCCGGCGGAAGGCTCTCGGCATACAACTGCGTAGCGCTGCGTTTTTCGAAATCAAGAACGGGCGCGAGCATCTTTTTCACGTCGGCGGACTTGATTCCGCTGAGCGGCTTATGAAAGAGCACTTCCACCTCGGTTCCACCTGGGGCATTGGAATCACCTGACCCGATGGGAGTCATGGTCGGCCCCATTCCCACCTGCACATTGCGATACCATTTCCGTCCGCCTTTGAAGCCGCCATTAATCTGGAGCACGATTTTGTCGTCCTCGATATCGACTTTGGTCACCTGTACGAGGTCGCCTACGCGCGCAGCCGGTCCGTACTCCTTGCCGGCTGCCTCCCAGCGTTGTTTATCGTAGGTGCCGGAGGCCTCAAAAGGCAGCGCCTTCTTGGAGCGCGGCAGGAATTGTTTGACAGTGGCATATTCAGCCATCAGCCCTCGCGTGAGCTCCACGCGTTCATCGAAGGTGAGCTTGTCGGCGGTTGCCAGCGGCGCAACCAGCGCAGCCATTACGAAATAGGGCCAGATACGCATTACGCACCCTCTCTCGACGGGCGTGACATCGGAGAGCGCTGAGGCCGGATGGAAGCTTTCGCAAGAAAGAGGAACAGGAGGACCATTATCCCGGAGGTCAGCACACTCGCCTCCGGCCCATATGCGCCGCCGCTCCACAGGTTCCCGGCGGTCCATTCCATCGTGTAACCCGTCAGTTTCATTGTAAGCCCGCTGACGTTCACACCAAAGAGCGGAAGAGTGAAATTCCAACCGAAGTGCAAGCCGGTGGGGAGCCAGAGGTCACGGCTGCGCAGGAACGCGTACCCGAACAGAATGCCGAAACCCGCCGTGTTGATGATACCCAGCGCGTTGGCGTGCGGGTTAGCGAGGTGCAGGAGAGCGAAAAGGATGCCGACCGGAAAAATGACAACCGGACCCCAGGCGCGCAGCATCGTCTGGAAACCGAAGCCGCGGAATAGCATTTCCTCGCCGAGCGAGCCGGCCAGGAGCAGAATTGTTACAAATGCAAACGAGCCAGAGGCGGGCTCGCCTTCCGGGGCCGGCTTGAACCGGGCAGCTCCGCTAGCCAGCGAGCCGCCCAGAACCAGGCACGCGGCTCCCATGCCACCCGCCAGACCCCAGCCCAGGTTCCGTGCCGAATCCAGGTTCCAGTGCAGCCCAATATCCAGGAAGCTACGCTGCTCGTAGATTCGCATGCTGAGCGCATTGGCAGCCGCGGCTGCAAGCAGGCCGGTGGTCGTGACACCGACCAGAAAACTGCCCAGCCAACCGAGAAGCGGCCCGAAGACGAATGCCGTAACCACGTAGAGAATTACGTAAACGGCAGTCTGAAGGAGCACCAGGGCGGAGGAACGCCTCGAAAGAGGCCGGGGCGGTATCTGGTCGCCTGTGGCCATCCGGAGCTTCTTAGTCGGTCCTCACCTGCACACCACGTGGAGCTACGCGGACCGGCAGCACGGTGGCACCCTCGCGCTCAATCACGCTCGACACGGACGGCTTCGCACCTCGCTCGACGAGGAAAAAGACACAGCCTCCCCCGCCGGCGCCGCAAACCTTCGCTCCCACGGCGCCCGCCCGGCGCGTAGCGTCCACCAATCGGTCGATCAGGGGAGTCGTAATGCCCGGAGCATTTTTGCGCCGGTTCGCCCATTCTTCCCGCAGCAGACGCCCCACCTCTTTCCAGTCCTGTCTTTCAAGCGCCGTGCGCATGCCGCAGGCTATGGCAGCGATTCGCTCGAAATTGCGATGCACGCCGCGGTCGCCGTCGACGTGCGATTTCATCACTTCCCAGTTGTTAATGCCCGAATTGCGCGGCTCTCCCGTGTAGCACAGCACAATGCGCTCATCCAGATCGTCCAAATCCACCGGGACTGGCTTGCGGCTTACGCCGTCTTCGCGAAGCTCGATGGCGCTGACTCCGCCGTACATCGCGGGGTAGTAATCCTGGCACCCGGTCGGCACGCGAATGATCTGCGCCTCGATGTTCTGTGCGATCTCGCGGAGCTTTTCAATTTTGTAACCGGCTCCGGTGAGCCGATTCAGGGCGGAAGCCACGGCGATAATCAGCGTGGAGGAACCCGCGATTCCAGCCCCTGCCGGCGCCTGGGAGTCGGTCTGAAGACTGATGCCGCTCTTCGGCGCGAAAAATCGGACGAGATACGCCAGAAGGGGCAGGCGGTATTTGGGCGATGCGCGAAGCGCCTCCAGGGATTCGAAAAAATCTTCGCCGCCGAGATCGCGCGAGCGCAAAATAATACGCCGGTCTTTTCTGGTTTCAAGCGCGCAACTGGCATACCGGTCAATGGCGAAGTTCACCGTGACGGCGCAGGGATGGTAGAGATAGAGCGGCCAGATATCAATCGTCCCGCCGGCCATGTCCACCCGGCATGGCGCTTTGGCATGGATTTTCATTGGTCGGAACCGGCGAACAGAAACGAATACTATAGCGAATCGGGCAGTACCGCCGAGGTCCCCGCTTGTAACTCAGGCTTGCCGCCCCGCATCATAGAAAGAGATGCGCCGGAGAACGTTGCTTGGAAGCGCGGGTTTGGTGTCGGCAGCGGGGGTGGGGGCGTACGTCTACCGCACAGCACCCTCTTTCTGGAATCAGTTCACGAAAGAACTCGGCCGGCCCGTCTTGCCCCCGGTGAACCGGCCTCGGCCGCAGGTTTGGGCGGACCAGGGCATTCACGCCGCGTGGTTGGGCCACACAACCGTCCTGCTGAAAGTGGATGGCACGACCATACTCACGGATCCGGTGTTCAGCACACGTGTGGGGCTGAATTTGGGCCCTGTAACCCTGGGATTGAAGCGTCTGGTTGCGCCCGCGCTCACATTGAGCGAGCTTCCGAAGATTGATTTAATTCTCCTCTCTCATGCCCACATGGATCATTTGGACGTGCCCAGCCTGAGAGCGCTTGAAAGCACACATGCCGCCGTGATCACGGCCGCCGAAACGAGCGATCTGCTGCGCCCAAAACGCTACGGCAGCGTAAAAGAGCTCCGCTGGGGCGAGCGCGCGCGGATAGGATCCGTGGAAGTTCGCGCGCTCGAAGTCAATCATTGGGGGGCGCGCATGCGCACCGACACATATCGCGGCTATAACGGCTATCTGCTCGAAGCCGGGCGGTACCGGATTCTGTTCGGCGGCGACACAGCCATTACGCCGGCGTTCCGGCAGATCCGGACGTCGCGGCCGGTAGATCTCGCTATTATGCCCGTGGGCGCGTATAACCCCTGGATTTATGTGCACTGCACTCCCGAGGAAGCCTGGCGCATGGCTGGCGATGCGGGAGCCGAGTTCTTTCTGCCGGTTCATCATCACACTTTCCAACTCAGCCGCGAGCCGGTGAATGAGCCGATCGAGCGGCTGCGCCGTGCCGCAGGCGCACATCAGGATCGGATTGCACTAGAGCGGATCGGCGACGAATTCGCTATTGCCTGAAGCCGCGCGGGCGCCCACGTTGGCCCCGAGACACGCGCCTGCCGCGGCCAGCACGATACTAGTATAGATTCCCGCTACTTTCCTTGCGGCGGATACAATGGGCAGGTGCCTTTCAAACGCCTGCCCTTGCGAGAGTCCGTCATTCGCAGCACCACCGTGCTTTGCCGTCAGACGGGCGCGATAAACCTGTCGCAAGGTTTTCCCGATGACGATACCTATCCGGAGCTGAAGCAGCTTGCCTTGGACGCCATCGCAGGCAGCCATCACCAATACACAGATCCCTGGGGTTCTCCGGTGCTGCGCCGCGCGCTGGCGAAAAAACTGGCGCGCTTCAACCGAATCGAGGCTGATCCCGACCGGAACATCGTTGTGACCTGCGGCGCTACGGAAGGCATGATGGTGGCAATGGAGGCTCTGGTGGAGCGCGGCTCAGAGGTGATCACCTTCGCGCCGATGTACGAAAACTACGTTCTGCAATCGATTGTCGCGGATCTTACGCTGAAGACAGTCGAAGTCTGGGAGCCGGACTTCGCGTTTACGCGCGAGCAGCTCGAGTCCGCCCTCTCGCCGCGAAGCCGCGCCATCCTGCTCTGCAATCCCTGCAACCCCACCGGTAAGGTCTTCCGGCGTGAAGAGCTGGAGACCATCGCTCAGTGCGCGGCCGATCACGATCTGCTGATCTTCTGCGACGAGACTTACGAGTCCCTGGTCTGGCCCGGCCATGAGCACGTCAGCATCGGGTCGCTGCCGAAAGCCGCATCGCGCACAGTGACAGTCACGTCGATGGGTAAGACCTATGCAGTCACAGGCTGGCGCGTGGGGTATCTTGTGGCGGACGAGCCGTTGACCAACGAGCTGCGGATGATGCATGACTTTCACACGGTTACTGCGCCCCATCCCTTCCAGGTCGCCCTGGCTGCCGCCCTCGAGCTGCCGGAGAGTTTCTATCAGCGTCTGCGAGATGACTACTGGAGCCGTAAGCAGATCCTCGCCGCAGCGCTCGCCGAAGCCGGCCTCGTCTGTTACGAACCGGGTGGCGCGTATTTCCTTTGGTGCCAATATTCGGACGTTTCGCAAGAAGACGATGCCGCCTTTTGCAGGCGTCTGATGAGCGAAGCCGGTGTCGCCGGCGTCGCGGGTTCGGTCTTTTACCCTCAAGCTACCACCAATCCCAAGAGGCTCCGCTTCACCTTTTCAAAGTCTCGCGAAACCATCGACGAAGCCGCGCGGCGCCTGATGCGCTTCGGCCGGCTTGCGGCGCGATCCTCCGCCCGCTGCTGATCTTCGCCGTAGTTTCGCCGGAAACCGGCCATTCGATCCAAGATTTCTGTTGCAAATCTATATTGCTTCTATAGAATATATAGAAATGCTGTACAGACTGGGAATCGCGTCCTTGGTTGCAGTTGGCTTAAGCGTCGGCCTTGTTTGGAGCCAGAGCGGGAACAGTACGATCTCGGGCACTGTCAAAGACGCAAGCGATGCGCCTGTGGCGAATGCCAAAGTACGAATTACGAATATCGAAACCGGTGTGCAGGTGGAGACCATCACGACCGCCGCGGGTATCTATCGCGCGCCTTCGCTGGTGCCGGGCAGCTACCGCATCGAGGCGGACTCGGAAGGATTCGATCACCTGACCCGCGGCCCCGTGACCCTTCAGGTCAGCCAGACGCTGGCGATCGATCTTGTGTTGCAGGTCGGACGCCAGAGCACGACGGTAACCGTTGAAGAAGCCGGCCCGGTCACCGAGTCGCAGTCGTCCAACATCGGGCAGGTCGTGAACAGGAAGATGCTGGCGGGCCTGCCGCTCCCCAACCGCGCGGCTTCTTCACTCGCTGCGCTGGCGCCGGGCGTTGTCATGATCGACACCGGAACCGGCACTGCGGAAAATTATCCGGTCTTCAGCGTGGCCGGAGGCCGGGCGCGGAACCAGAATTTTGTTCTGGATGGAGGAAATGTTTCGAACGCGGTCGGGCTGACGCGGCCGCAGCAGCTCACCACGCTGCCGGTGGACGCGATGCAGGAGTTCCAGGTCATCGCCAACAACTATTCGGCGGAATTTGGGCATTCGACCGGGGGCGTCGTCACCATGTCGACCCGCTCCGGGACCAACCAGTACCATGGCAGCCTTTTTGAATCCCTGCAAAACGATATCTTCAACGCGCGGAATTTCTTCGCCCCGACCAGACCGCCGATCCGGCTGAATCAATACGGCGGATCGTTCGGCGGTCCGATCCGCAAAGACAAAACGTTCTTTTTCGTTACGTGGGAACGGACAGGACAGTTGACCAGCGATACCAAGAGCTCGACGGTCCCGACCTTGTTGAATCGCACCGGCGATTTTTCCGATTTGCGCAACAGCGCCGGCCAACCAGTTTTGATCTACGATCCCGCGACCACGTCGGGCACGACCCGGCAGCCGTTCCCGAATAACCGGATTCCGCTGGCGCGCTTTGATCCGGTGGCGCTGGCCGCATTGAACTACTTTCCGCTTCCGAACCGCGCGGGGACGGTGACTAACGCGAACAATTACGTCGGCAGCAGCGCGAACAGCCTGAATCGCGACATCGTCGTAGCGCGCCTAGATCATCAGTTTCGCCCGGCGGACCTTGTGACCGCCCGGTACTACATCAACAACAGCGGGACGAATAACAGCGGAACGTATGGAATTCCCGCATCGGACCCGGACGGCGACCTCACGGACGTGCGCGTCCAGAGCATGCTGGTGGCGTATACACATGTTTTTCGGCCGAATCTTCTGAATGAACTTCGCGTCACCTACCTGCGGCGTAAGTTCATCGACAGCCGCCCCGGCAGGGGCGAGAATCTTGCCGGTGCAATCGGCCTGAATGGTGTGAGCGATGCGGCTTTTCCCGCGTTTACGATTCCAGGCTATGCGACTCTGGGCAATCCGACAGCCGTGGCAAGGCTGCAAACACCGATAGTGGACAGGCAAATTCTGGATTCGGTTTCCTGGAATCGCGGTAAGCACGCCTGGAAGTTCGGCGTGGAGTTTCGCGCGGGCGCCAACGACGAAATCCGCGACCGCGGCTCGGCCGGGAATTTCACGATCAGCCCGCTGATCACGGATCTGCCCGGGGTCGCCGGCACCGGCAACGCTCTCGCCAGCTTTCTTTTGGGCGAGGTGAACGCGGCAAGCGTCCAGATCTCGGATAAAATTCCATCCCGCGCCTCCTACCTGGCGCTGTATGCGCAGGACGATTGGCGCGCAACCGATCGTCTGACGATCAACGCCGGTCTTCGCTGGGAAGTGGAGTTTCCGCGCCGGGTTGTAGGAAATAAGATGAACTCGTTCGACCCGAACGTGATCAATCCGGTTTCGGGCACGCCTGGCGTGGTGACCTTCGCCGGCGTCAACGGCACGCCGGAGCGGGCCTTTGCTACGGATACGAACAACTTCGGCCCGCGCCTCGGGTTTGCATACCGTCTGGGGACGAAGCACGAGACCGTCATACGGGGAGGCGCGGGAGTGTTCTATGGGCCAACGGTGAGCAATACGATCGGCGATGTCGCATCTCTCGGATTTTCGACATCGGCCAGCTATGTGGTTTCGCAGGTGGAATTCCAAAGCGCCCTGCGGCTGCGGGACGGGTTTCCGGCGGTGAGCCGGCCGCCGCTAACGCCCGCTTTCGGAGCCGTGCCGCTCGGGCAGAAGCCAAACACGCCGGTCGCCTTCTTCAATCCCCGGCAGGTGGCCCCGATTTCGTATCAGTACAACCTCAACGTGCAGCGTGAGCTCTCCTCGGGTCTCTTGGTCGAAATCGGGTATATGGGCAACGTGAGTCACCATTTGACGGCGAACGATTTCAGCTTGAACCAGGTCCCGCCTCAATTGATGGGGCCCGGTGACGCGCAATTACGGCGTCCGTTTCCCCAGTTCAGCAATGTGACGTGGATCAACCCTTCGATCGGTAATTCGACCTACCACGGCGGCTTTATTCGCGCGGAAAAGCGCTTCGGCGGCGGTTTTTCCTTCCTGGCCCACTACACCTTCTCGAAGTTCCTGGACGACGTCGAGTCGGCCAACGAGTATGGCGTTACCGGCAGCTATATGGACGCCTATAACCGCCGGCTCGACAAAGGCCTCAGCGGGAGTGACGTGCCGCAGCGCTTCGTCGCGACGCTTCTTTACGAAGTGCGCGCGTTTCGCGGACATCGTTTTCTGCACGCGGGACTCGGCGGATGGCGCCTTGGGCTGCTGGAGACGGCGCAATCGGGAGCGCCTTTCACGGTGATCACCACCGCCAACACAACCAATGCCTTTCCCGCAGGCTCCTTGCGGCCGAATCTGCTGCGCGACCCTTCGTTGCCTGCGGATCAGCAGAGCATCACCCGGTGGTTTGATACCTCGGTCTTCGCGGCGCCAGCGCCGTTCACCTTCGGCAATTCCCCGCGCTCGGGCCTCCGCGGCGCAGCGCTCGTCACCACGGATGTGACCCTCGAGAAGTCTTTTTCATTTCGAGAGAGGTGGCGGTTCGACCTTCGCGGCGAATTCTACAACATCCTGAACCAGGCCAATTTCAACGTTCCGGGGAGCACCTTCGGCGCGGCGGATTTCGGTGTGGTGACAAGCGCCCGTCCCGGCCGCGCAGTGCAGTTGGCCGCGCGGCTGAGCTTCTGATGCAGACGCCGGAGCGGGCATTTGAACATCAAGCCCGAAAACCGGTAGTCTGTAGTGGAAGTGAAAACGCTGTCAAAGAAAGCAAAATATGGTTTGCAGGCGATGTACCACCTGGCGCGCGAATATGGTCACGGACCCGTTCTGATCGCCGATATCGCCGAGCAGGAGCGTATTCCCAAGAAGTTCCTGGAGGCCATTCTTTGGGATTTGAAAGTTCGCGGCGTCGTCGTCAGCAAGCGCGGCAAGGGGGGCGGATATTTCCTGGGCCGGCCGCCCGAAGAGGTGACCATCGGCTCGATCGTACGAATGATCGACGGTCCTCTTGCGCCACTGCCCTGCGCCAGTGAAACGGCCTATCGGCGCTGCGAAGAGTGTCAGGACGAGAGATCATGCGGCACGCGCATGATCATGCGAAAGGTGCGGGACGCAACGGCGCAGATTCTCGATCACACGACGCTCGTGGATGCCTGCCGGATGGTTGATGAGGCGAAGAGCAGAGCGCGTGCCACGAAGCGGCGGAAATCGGAAGTCGCGCGCGCCTGACGGAGCGCCGCTACCGCAGCCATTCGTCCACGTGCTCCGCGACGAATGCATCATCGTTGAGCTCCGGGTACGCGCGATACACGCGATCGATCTCCTCCATCTGGCCCGGTGACAGCTCTTCGGCAGGGTTAAGGCACCAGCGTCCGCACAAAAGCCGCTGCCGCCGCAGCACTTCATGAATACCCGGAATGCAGCCGTGAAATTGATGGGCGGGATCGAAGAATGCGGCGTTGCTGTCGGTCACCGCCACCGCCAGGCTCAGCCAGGAGTCGGAAAATGAACCGCCGGCTTGGACCGTATTGTGAACCCGCTCGAGCAGTTCCACAGCGCGCCGGGTCCACACGGCCCAATGCCCGAGCAGGCCGCCTGCTATTCGAACCGTTGTGCCGTTAAAGGTATACGGCGTCAGGAGATCGAGGACGATGTTGTCGTCGTTGCCGGTATATAGCGCGATGTCCCCGGCCCGGCCCGATTCGGCTACGGCTCGAACCACATCCAGCGTCTGGTAGCGATTGAATGGAGCCATCTTGATCGCAACCACGTTAGGGATCTCCGCGAAATCGCGCCAGAACTCGTAGGGAAGGATCCGGCCGCCCACCGAGGGCTGAAGATAAAAGCCAAAGACCGGCAACACTTCGGCCACCGCACGCGCGTGATCCAGCAGTTCGGCCACACTCGCGGAGCGCAGCGCGCCCAGGCTGAGCAGCGCTGCGTGGTATCCGAGGCGGGCTGCGCATTCAGCCTCGCACACGGCCTGCGGAGTAGGCCCCACTACTCCAGCTATTTTGATCGCGTTGGTGTGCCGCATTTCCTCGGCCGCAAGAGCGAGCACGGGCTCGAACAAGCCAAACTGCGGATCGCGGATTTCAAACTGCGTGGTGTGCACCCCTACCGCCACACCACCCGCGCCCGCGGCCAGGTAGTAGCGGGTGAGAGCGCGCTGGCGCCTCTCGTCCAGCTTGCGCTCGGCCGTAAGCGCCAGCGGATGCGCCGGAATCACGACGCCCTGTTTCAGCTTCTCGCGCCACGACATTAGAACCGCCCGTCCCGCACTTCAAAGTGAGTGGGCTTGTTAAGCCTTCGGCCGTTGCTGCCGATCCAGCCTGCGATCCACTCGATCATCTGCTCCAGGCAGACCTGCGGATATCCGAAGAAACGGAAGCATAGCGCTGCATTGTTCAGCAGAGCCGTATCGGATTCGGTCCCTTGGAAGATCGGCTCGGTTCCGAAAAGCTCGCCGAAGCGCGTAGCAGCCCAGCGCACCGATACGGTTTCCGGCCCGGTCACGTTCAGAACCACTGGCGGAGATTGGCAGATTGCGAACGAGCGCAGGCAAATCGAATTCGCGTCTCCTTGCCAGATCACGTTGGCGTTGCCCATGCGCAGATCCACCGGTTCGCGGTCGAAGACCTTCTGCCCGATATCGACCAGCACGCCATATCGCAGCTCGACCGCATAATTCAGCCGCAGCAGAACCGCGGGTGTGCCATATCGGCGGGAGAAAAATTCGAACATTCTTTCGCGGCCAAGCGCCGATTGTGCATACTCGCCGATAGGCGCAACGTCCGAACGCTCGCTCGATCCGCCGTGGGAGACCGGCGTCAGCGGGTAGACGTTGCCGCTGGAGAATGCCACGATGCGGGATTCCTGAAATCTTTCGGCCACGAGTCCGGGAAGGAACGTGTTCATGGCCCACGTGAAGCTCTCGTCGCCCGTGGAGCCGAATTTGCGCGCCGCCATGTAGATGACGTTTTCCACGTCCGGCAGACTCGCCAGCGCGCCTGGATCCAGCAGATCCATCGAGATCGTCTCGATGCCCCAGGACTCCAGAGAGTCCCGCACTGCGGGGTCCGAAAAACGCGCTACTCCGATGATGCGGCGCTTGACCCCGGCCGCTTCGCAGGCGCGGCGCACGCGGTGAGCGAGGCTCGGCCCCATTTTCCCACCGACGCCCAGGATGAGAAGATCGCCATCCAGCCGGGCCATTGCGCGCGTATCCGCCTCGCTCGGCTGCGAGAGCACGTCTTCCAATTGCTGTTCGGTCGTGATCATTAGCGCTTGTACCCGATCTTCCGCAGGAATTCCCGGCGCGTCTTTGCATCCTGCTCGGTCTCGATGCCCTTCGGCCGGAAGCCGTCAATCACGCCCAGCACTCCGCGCCCCTGCTCGGTTTCAGCCACAACTACTTCGACGGGATTAGCGGTTGCGCAGTAGATCGAGCAGACTTCGGGAACGTCCTTGATGCGCGTCAAAATATTAATCGGATAGCCGTCGCGCAGCACGATCACGAACACGTGGCCGGCGCCAATCGCGGTTGCGTTACGGGCGGCCATGGACCGCAGATCGTCGTCGTTACCCTCCACTCGCGTGAGGCACGGCCCGGACGCTTCGTTGAAAGCGATTCCGAACTTCATCTGCGGAACGGTGTTGACCACGGCCTCGTATAAATCCTCCACCGACTTGATGAAATGAGTCTGCCCGAGGATGAGGTTTCCGCCTTCGGGAATCTCCAATCGTACAGTGGTCAGTTCCATGGAAACCCCAGGATACTACGGGCCCCCTGTGCGTTCGAGAGACAGTTATTGGTTGCGCTGGGGTCCCGGTTCCGGCCGTCCGGGCGCGGCTTGGTTGCGGGGGATCGGCCGGGCCGCGCCGGGGGCCGGCTGGCTCGGCCGCGCGCCATGTGGCGGAAGGTTTCGCGGAAGCGGGGGCTTCGGCGAAGGCTGCTGCGGCTCGGGAGCAGCGGGCGTCTGAGGCGCTGCGGGCGCGGCGGGTGCTGCAGGCGCCGGAGCAGGTTTGCGAACTCCCTGCGACGGTGGCCTCGGCCGCTTGTGATGCCCCGGCTCCGGAGGATTCACGACCACGATGCCCGTGTAAACGGGAACGGGATAGTAGATTTCTTCCGGCGGCAGTGGAGCGGGAGGCGTGGTGACCACCACCATCGGTTGCGCCGCCGGCTGTGCCGGAATGACCGGCTCGGGAGCGGCTTGAGCTGCCGGGGCAGCCGGCTGCGCAGAGATGGCAGGCCGCGCTGCCTGCGCCGGCTCTTCGTAGGACACCCCGGCGAGATGCGGAACCACACGAGTGCTGCCCGCGCGCAGCACCGGCCGGTCGGCCTTGAGGCGCGCAGCCGGCAATGGCGGCGAGGGCAGGGCAGTGACGAAACCGGCGGCGGACAAAGGCTCTTTGGGCTGTACGGCCGCGGCAGCCGGGTCAATTTCTCTAGCGTAAGGCGCCCAGCGCGCGAACGTGCTGTTTGCGATCAGATACAGCCGCGGCATGCTACCGGGCTTCCACTCTTCGCCCGGCGACAGCGGGCCCCATCCAGCCAGATCCCGGCCGTACAGCCAATACACCTCGCCGAGGAACAGCTTCGCCGAGCTCGCGAGCAAGTTCAAGCCAGATCCCGGCCGTACAGCCAATACACCTCGCCAGGCTCGAAGTCGGTGTCCGTGCCTGGAACCCAGAACCAGCCCGTGCCGGTTTCCTGCATCCAGCGTCCGTGATGATAAGGCAGCCAGCCCCAGGGCTCCGCGCCAATCCACGTGTAACCGAGCTCGTCGTACCATCGCCATTTGCCGTTCCGGTACGGCGCCCATCCTTCCGCCGCCTTTGGTTTCCACACCGTGCCGAAACCCGCTGCTTCGATCCACGTGCCGTGCGCATCCAGGTCCGCCCAACCATATCGAAGTCCGGGCACGTGGGCGGCTGAGCTCACCATGGACAGAGCCTGGTCGCGCGCGCGGCTCCAGTCGTCCAGTTCAGCCGGAGGCACTTCGCGGTAAAGAGAAAAGCGCGCCGTTTGCGCGGGATCCACTTGCACCATCTGCTCCTCGCGCAGCTCCAGCTCGGCGGTCGGACAGGAGAATCGGGCAGCGCCTTCGAGGACGGCGATCGCGCTCGAATTCGTGCCGGCACGCAGCCGCAGCCGGGTGTGCCGTGTAACCGTGATTTGCGCGCCCGGCACCGCCAAAACCATTGCGTCGGCGCCCTGTGCTTCGCCCGTGAAATAAGCCAGGCCGCGGTCGAGCGAAATCAATGTGACGCGCTGCCCGGTGGAGAGCCGGGTGTAATCGGACAGCTCTACAAGCGACTCGGGGCCAACCCGGAGCACGCTGCCTTCATCGAGCTCAAGCTCCAGGCGGGAGGACGCTCCGGTTCGCAGCCAGGCCAATTCGGGAACCGGCATGTTGCGCAGCGCCGGTTCCCACGAATCCGCGGGATCAACCTGGATTTCCGCGCTACCTTCCCACTCGCTCAACCGGGCAAAGCGTTCCTGGCTGGAAAGCAGAATAGCGGGCGCGAGCCAAAGCGTCAGAAGCTTCATAACTCGTGACTCCGATACGCCACATAGATGACGCTGGCGTGCCCGGAAACGTTGCAGCCGAATACCCGATATCATTTCGAATATGAACGATGCGGCACTGCTCGGCCACATCTCGCGACTGCCGCATGGAAAAGCCAGCTTCAAGCAACTGATACGGGAGCTTGGGTCCCGCGGTTCGGCGCGAGGCGAACTGGAAGCGGCGCTCACACGTTTGCTCGCCCGCGGCGACCTGGTTGAGCCCCGTCCGGGTCACTACATCGCCACCCGCCAGAGCCGCGAATTTTCTTCCGGGCGGCTCAGCATGCATCGCGACGGCTACGGATTCCTGATTGCAGAGCGGCCTGTCGAAGGTGTTCAGGGCGATATCTTCATTCCATCCGAATCGGCGCAGAAGGCCATGCATGGCGATCGTGTGCTGGTTCGGATTGCACGGATCGAGTCCGACGGCCGCGCCTCCGGGGAAATCGTTAAGGTCCTAAAGCGCGCGCATCCCGCCGTAGTCGGCGAGTTTCGTGTAGGCCGCCGGGGAAACTATGTCATTCCGCAGGATGTACGGATTCAACAATGGATCGACATCCCCGAAGGTCTGGAAATTCCACCCGCGGGCCGGCCGCTGGACCGCATCGGCGTCCAGCCAATCGAAGTTCACGATGCCGCCGAGCTTAACGGGCTCATCGTCAATGTGGAGCTGCTCGAATATCCGGAGCGGGGCGAGCGGGCAGTTGGCCGGGTTATCGAGGTGCTTGGCCACCCGGATGACTTCGGCGTAGATGTCGAAATCGTCATCCGCAAACATCATCTGCCGCATGAATTTCCGCCCGAAGTGCTGGACCAGGCAAGGTCAGTTCCCGCCGCGATCACGCCGAAAGAACTCGAAGGCCGCCGCGATTTCCGCGCCCTGGAGATTGTGACGATCGACGGCGAGACAGCTCGGGATTTCGACGACGCCGTTTGGGTGGACCGGCGGGCGAACGGAAACTTTGCTTTGCATGTCCACATCGCCGATGTCAGCCATTATGTGCGGCCCGGCACGCCGATTGACGCGGAAGCGCGGCTGCGAGGCACCAGCGTGTATTTCCCGGACCGCGCCGTTCCCATGATGCCTTCCGAGCTCTCCACCGAGATCTGCTCGCTCAATCCCCGGCAGGATCGCCTAGTGCTTTCGGTTCTGATGGAGTTCGATCACCGCGGCGACCTGGTAGCTGAGGAGTTCACGCCCGGTGTGATTCGCAGTGTTGAGCGGATGACTTACACCAATGTGCATCTTCTGCTCGAGGGCGATGCCGCTCAGCGCGCGCGCTATTCCTCTCTGGTGAGCCGCTTCGAGCTCATGCGCGAGCTGGCGCTGCTCCTGAATCGCAAGCGTGTGCGCCGGGGCTCGATCGATTTTGATTTGCCCGAGCCGCTGATCGAGTTCGACGAATGGGGCGCGATGACCGGCGTGATCCGGGCGCCGCGTAACATTGCGCACCGCATCATTGAGGAGTTCATGCTGGCGGCGAACGAGACGGTAGCCTCGTACCTGCAGTCCCTCGGAGCACCGTCGATCTACCGCATTCACGAGCCTCCCGAGGCTAAGCGCGTGATGGAATTTGAGGAAGTGGCCGCGCACTTCGGCTATTCTCTGGGCGTCGGCGCGGTGCCGGTGAAGCGGTTCAGCTACGTGAACCGAAGACGGGACGGAAGCAAAGCCCGCAAGGATATTACGCTGGCTGATCGCTCTCTGAAAATCTCGTCGCGCAACTATCAGAGGTTGGTCGCAAAGATTGAAGGCAAGCCGGAAGAGCGCATCTTGAGCTACCTGATGCTGCGTTCCCTCAGACAGGCGCACTATAGCGTAGACAATGCCGGTCATTTTGCTCTGGCGGCCGACACCTATACGCATTTCACTTCGCCTATCCGGCGCTATCCGGACCTGGTTATACACCGGCTGCTGCGGGCGGCGCTCGACCAGAAGACATATTCGAACGAGGGCGACCTGCGCGCGATTGCTGAGGAGTGTTCCCAATCCGAGCGCCGCGCTGCCGATGCGGAGCGCGAGCTGGTGGAGTGGAAAAAGGTGAAGTTCATGGCCGAGCGCGTGGGCGAAGATTTCGATGCATTGATCATCAGCACCGCGCGTTTCGGTTTTTTTATCGAGCTGGACAATCTGTTCGTGGAAGGACTTGTACCGATCGATTCACTCGCGGACGATCAGTACACCTACCACGAGAACGTGCGCAAGATCATCGGCCAGCGCACCCGGCGGGAGTTTTCGATTGGAGATCGCGTGCGCGTCGTGCTGGACCGCGTGGACACGGTCGAACGTAAGCTTCAATTCTCGCTGCTCGAGCCGGCGCGCAAGACGCGGCGCCGGTGAAGCCTAGGCTGCTTCGGATAGCCGCCGGTACTCCTGCTCGGAATGCGCCGGCAACAAAACCCATAGCGTGTAGATGCCCAGTGCCGTGCCGAACGGAACTTCCAGCAGGGCTATGCACCCCATGATCAATGCCAGCATGCGTCCCCAGGGGCGGCGGTCCAGTAACGCCCAGCCGGCTATGAGACCCAGAATTGCGCTGAGCCCCATCACGAGCCATACGAAGCTGATGACGGGCTGAGCGATGGGCCATACCTCAACAGGTATTCGCGAATGAAAAAAACCGCCTCGCAGAAAAAAGTACAGCACCATGGCCGGTACAAGACGAAACGCTGAAAACGCCAACCACAGGATTCCGAGCAGGCGGAAATGGCCCGCCATGCGGCTGCGCGCGGGCATGGCAGGAATTCCGCCTAGCTGTTTTCCGCAGGAGCGGCAGAACCTTGCGCCGTCCTCCAACTGAGTCCCGCACGCGTCACAAAACATCTTTACCTCCGGTTCCTAATGCTTCGAAAGACGCAGACGCAGACCGATTTGTTCCCTTTGGGCCGCTCGCCCTACCGGAGCGCTGCCAGCAGGTCGCCGGTTTGGTGCAGCAGCGCCCATCTAGCGCGTTCCAGTGCATACTGCGCATCGTAGAAGCCGATCCAGCGGTCGCTCTCCGCAATCCGCGATTCTTCCACCTGGCGAAGCGGAATCCGGCCCTCCTGAAGCAAAGCAAGGTTTACGGAAAGCTGATCGCGCGCTAGCTCAAGCGCCAGCCGAGCCACTTCTACACCTCGCTGCGCCTGCTGCACTTGCCGGAAGGCCTGTCGCGTTTCGATCGTGATCTGGTTCCGCGTGTTGTTCATCTCGATTCGAAGCCGTGCGATATCAGCTTCTGTGTCGGCGGCCGTGGCGCTCACGCCCGGTCCCGGCAGAATCGGTAACTGCACGGAAACTCCGAGTTGACCGTTGTTGCGCTGGAAGGTTCGGAAATAGTCTTCATAGCGGTTGAATTTGGCGAACATCGCATACTGCGCCACAAGATCGATTCGCGGCAGCCGCGCGGCCTTCTCTCCGCGAATCTCCAGGCCTTTGGCTGCAATCTGGGATTGGAACCGCCGCAGTCGCGGATTCGTGCGAACTGCTTCTTCGATTGCCTGCTCCTCCGATTCCGGCAGCAGGAGCGTGCCTCGTTCTTCGGCGGCCGGCCGCACGCGGTCCTCGGCTCCGAAGCCGAGTACGATCGCAAGCGATGTTTCCGCATCGGCCTGGCTGGCTTCCAATGTCTCTAAGCTCTGGCGTCCGCGCGCCAGGTTATATGCAGCCTGCTTAGCCGAAACCGGCAGCTCGTAACCGCCTTCCACGCGTGCCTTGGCCGTGTCGGCTACTTTTTGCAGGCTCTCCACCTCCTTGCGGGCCATCTCCGCCACCCGCGCCGCCTTTTCAGCATCCAGGAACAGAGTAGTAGTCCGGAACGCAACTTCGTCTTTTCGGATCGAAGTGGCAATCGCCGCAGTGCGCGCGTCCTCTTTCCGTTGCGCTACGGCGTAGCTTTGCGGCCGATTAAACAGAAACTGCGTGGCAGAGGCCTGAAAGACCGAAGGCGCCGACCCCTCAATGCTCATGGGAAAGCCGCTGCTGTAGGCCAGGCCGCTGCCCACGGTGATGCGAGGAGTGAAAGGGTCCTTCGCGATCCGCACACCTTCCAGTGCCTTTCGTTCTTCCAGGCGTGCCAGAGCCAGATCGGGATTTTGTGCAAGCGCTCGTTCCACTGACTGCCGGAGCGTCAGAACATGCACTTCGCCGCGAGCCGCCGCGGCCGCGAACAACAGAACTGCAAGCCTCTGCATGCAGCTATTGTAGAAAACAGCGAAGATGCGCCAAAGAAACTATTCGTACCGCAGCGCTTCGGTGGGGTCGAGCCGTGAGGCGCGGTTTGCCGGAAGGATCCCAAACACTAGGCCGACCATGACAGAAACGCCGAAGGCCACTGTGACAGAGACCCATGAGATCGGAATCCGCAGTCCTTGGATCAGGCTGACGGCAACCGGGATCGACACTCCAGCCAGAATGCCGAGCACGCCTCCGGAGAGACTTACCAGAATGGCTTCGGTCAAAAACTGAAGCAGGATCTCGTGGCGGGAAGCGCCCACCGCCATTCGCAGGCCGATCTCGCGCGTGCGCTCCGTAACCGTCACGAGCATGATATTCATGATGCCGATTCCGGAAATGATCAGCGCGATCGCAGATACCAGAATCAGGACGATAGTCAGGATCAGCGCAATGTTTTTGGCCGCGTTCAGGATCGCCATCAGGTTTTCGACCCGATACATCGCGCCCGGCCGGTGCCTGCTTTCGAGAATTTGCCGGACTACCTGCGTTAACGGCTCCACAGCCTGCGGCGTGCGCACTTGCACGTACATCGGATCGATCCGCTCCACCGGTGTGAAATCGCGCAGCACCGTTATTGGAATCAGGATCGTCTCGCGCGAAAGCTCAGTCTGCCCAAAGCTCTCCACCTTCTCCTTAAACGTTCCGATCACCGTAAAGGGAAGGCCGTGAACTTTGATGGTCTGTCCGAGCGAATTGGGGCGGCTGCCGAAGAG
>Ga0070741_10002109_pt1 | contig 55422 bp, 59 predicted proteins | sample Coa_R1_4_FD_66440 | JGI IMG/M metagenome (GOLD analysis project Ga0070741, IMG submission 66440) | Surface soil microbial communities from Centralia Pennsylvania, which are recovering from an underground coalmine fire - Coalmine... | ecosystem: Environmental > Terrestrial > Soil > Unclassified ... | reverse complement strand
AGCTTGGTGCCGTACTCGTAGGCCGAGAGCTTGTGGGCCTCGTCCACGACCACAAGATCCCACTGGGTCTCGGAAGCGGCTTTGAGACATCCCTCGTTCCGCGCCAGGAAATCGATGGAGGTGACGAAGATGCCCTCTTCGTAGCGGGAGAACTGGCCGGGCTCGGCGTCGAAAGACGCGCGATTCACGAGCCGCGCGTAGAGGCCGAACTTCTCCTGGAGCTCCTCTTCTTTCCACTGCTTCGTCAGGCCGCCCGGGGTGATAATCAGGACCTTCTGGAGTACTCCCCGAAAGAGCAGCTCCTTGATCAAAAGCCCGGTCATGATCGTCTTGCCGGCACCTGTATCGTCGGCGAGCAGAAACCGGATTCGCGGCAGGGGGAGGAGGTAGCGATAGACCGCTTCCACCTGGTGAGGAAGCGGATCAACGATGCTGGAGTTGACGGCGAAAAGCGGGTCGAACTGGTGAGCGATCCGAATGCGCTCTGCCTCGGCTCCGAGAAGGAAGAGCCTGGCGTCGCCATCGAACGTATGTTGTTGGCCACGAACTTTGACGAGAGCCGCCAGCTCATCAGCGGCGAGGGGACGCTTCACCATCCGGCGCGACTGGAGCCCGACGCCTTCGACCAGCGTCTTGCCACCGAAGGGAGCGACGCGCTGGATCTCGACGAGCTCGGAGGCCTCCAAGCCCGAGACCACGTCGCCGGGACTCAAGGTGTTTTCCTCACTCATTACCGCTCGCGTCCTTTCGACTTGTTCGCCTGCGCCTCAATCTCTTCCTTCAGCTCCAGGAGGCGACGGACCAGGAACGGCTGTGGGATGCGCTTCCCGTTTTCCCAGTGGTTCACGGTGCTGTAGGTGACGCCGACCTTTTGAGCGAACTGCCACTGAGTCAGGTCAAGCCGATCGCGGAGTTCCTTCACGAGCGCGGGCATATCGTTGGTCTTCATGCTGTCACGGCGAGGCTCACCGTGATAGGGCGTGTAGGCGCCAACGCGATGTTATTCTACCTAGTGGACGTTGGCAAGCACGCAGAAACGCAGGGAGGAATAGCGTCGGACCCAGTGCCTTGTCGTGAGTCGCTATCTTTGGGGGGCTGGCTCACCCATTCGACTCGCCCTTTGAGGAACAAACGTCTCGCTCATGACAGGTAAGGCCGCAAGCGGAATCCGCCGTAACCTTGGCGGGGGCAGGGGTCCCCGACACACTGGCCTGCCGGCAGGCTGGCCAGGTGTGGGGAGGGGGCAAGCCGCCCGATGGTAGCTTAATCCGTGTAGAAGTGTGGCCGAAGCTGATCTTCCGGAACGAATCGGGACGCCTGTCGAAAAATGGCTCGCAATGTTCCGCTGTCGAGCTCGCGGTGCTTGGGGATGGTCAACGTCTGAGGGGTTCCTGTAGCACCTAGACGGCGTAATTTCACGTGGCTGCCTCGCTGATCATGAATGACGAAACCAAATCGAGCAAAGATCCCGAGGACCTCGTCGCCTGAGAGGCGCTTGAGTTTAGGCATGAACCGGTTCGAGTTCCATGGTCACAAGCAGGGTGGGGTTTGGCGCCAAACCGAAGTCGGCCAGATTTTCCCCTTGGAGGTGCAACTGGACCGCTTCTCGAAGATTTTTGACAGTTTCGTCCAAGGTCTGCCCCTGTGTGACGACGGCAACCTCGACACATTCGGCTACGTACTGCGACTCCCCTTTCCGAACAATGGCTTTAACCGTGTGCTGCAGGTTCATAGCGTCTTCTCCTTTCTGGTCCCAGACATATAGAAAAACTGCGCACAAATCAAGCTTTCACCTGGCTTGGTGGCGCGAGCCACAGCCACACCGTTTCAGGGGGGGGTGGTGACTGGGAGTCTGCCGGAAGCAGTCATCCGTGAACTGGCTGCGGCGATTTCCCTCGGCCGAGTCTCCAGGCGTGGCGGAAGCATGGGCAGTGTCCCCTCGCTTCGGCCTTCGGCGACGGTAGTTCGGCTAAAGCTTAGTCGCTCCGTAATAGTGTTCGGATGCCGGGAGATCAGGAGGAACGCTTGCTAGGCGACCGCGTACTCGAGCGATTTGGGGTTTTCGATTTGCCTGGACGCATTCAGGATCTCGATGCCGACGAGTTTTCCGAATTTATCATAATCGAGAATCACTCCGGGTTTGTCCTGATCGCTCTCCTCGACGGGAGCATCGCTGAACCGGATGGTCAGCACGTCCACTTCCTGGTCGTACTTCACTTTCATGATGACCTCCAATATTTGGCGATTTTGCCGGTACGGTACGCGGTCACAACCTTAGCGGGCTGAATGGTCTCATTCACCATGACCCGCAACAGGTACTGTTTCCCGTTGATCTCCACCCGCGATTGGTAGCACGTGACATTCTCTATCTCTGGGACCCTTTGCTCCGGCGATTGCAGGACACGCTCAAGCAAGTGACGAGGTATCTTGCGCGCTTCTAACTCCTCCAACACATGCTTGGAGAAGACAAAGCTCACAGCCTTGTTTCCCGATCCACGCTCTTAAAGGTCAAATCCTGTTGGCCCAGTAGCGGTGCCGGTTTCGAAAGGTCGCGCCCTCTGCGAATTCTTGTAACTGATCTGGCTTTACCGCTACGCATCGGTCACATAAGGTAGCATGTTTTGCGACTTTTTGACACTCAGGCAGTCTCCCGCGAACTCTTCAGGTCGTTCTTCTTTGCCTGATTCTCTTGGGCGGGGCTGAAGCATGGGCTGGCTGCGGCGAGCTGAGCCGAGACCAGAGACCCTCGGTGCCTGTGCAAGGCGAGTGGCCGAGGCAGAGCGCGCCTGGCACGCTCCCTTGCCAGCGCGAGGCCAATCAAAATGGGCTCATATCGTCAACCTCGCTGCTTCCTCTACACCTCGCTATGCGCGGTCCGGCGGCTTTTCATTGCTTCATCGAGTTCGTTGGCGCCGGATCATCCCCCCGTCGCATTGGCTTCTGATTCGACCGGCATGTGAAACCGCGGACCGGAGGCTGCGAAGGGGCTGGCCACTTGACTTATCTTCGGTACACCACCTCGACGCGCTCGATAAAGTCCAGCAGGGCGCCGGCGTGCCGGCGGATCTCCCGGGCATCGCGTCGCGCCGAGGCCCGTTCGAGCGCCGTGCCGATCTCGCTGATGGCGTGGAAGCCGTACCCCCCGCCATCGCCTCTCATCCGGTGGCCTAAGAGACGGATCTCTTCGAAATCCTCCCGTTGGAGGGCGGCTTGAATGGCAGTAAAGTCTTTGCGCCTGTTCTCAAGAAACCGAGGCACGAGGGGTTCCAGATCGGGGTCCAGGCGGACCACGATTTTCTCTTTAGGGGTCGGGTTGTGCCGGATCATATCACTTCGCGTCCTTTGTGCGTTGACAACATGTCGAGCAGCGTCGACTTCTTGATCGGTTTGGTCATGTGCGCGGTGCAGCCGGCCTCGAAAATCTTCGTCGCTTCCTCCTTGAGCGCCAACGCCGTGAGCGCGACGATCGGCGTCTCGGGGAGGCGCTGATCCCGTTCCCATTGGCGCATCGCGCGCGTGGCGGTATAGCCGTCCATCACGGGCATCTGCATATCCATCAGCACCAGGTCGTAGCGACCCGCCTTGAACAGTTCGACACCGATTTGCCCGTTCTCCGCCACGTCCAGCCTGTGCGGGGTGGGCTTCAAATATGATTGGATCAGCAGTTGGTTGTCGGGCGAGTCTTCGACGAGCAGAATGCGCAGCGAATCGGCGGGGCTCGCAGGTGCGGCGGGAGGCGGGTCGGGAGGCGCGGGCGACAGGCCTTTCGTTCGGCCGAGCGCGATGCTGATGGTTTGCAGCAGGTCCGATCGCCTGATCGGTTTCACCAGATATCCGCCGAGCCCCAGTTCATACGTGCGCGCGATATCGTCGGCCCACCGATCGGAGGCCAACATAATGGTCGTCAATTCCTTGAGATGCGGCATGCCTTTGACACGTTCGGCGACCTCGAATCCGTCCATATCAGGCATGCGGCAGTCCAACAACAGAAGCTGGTACGGCCTGCCGGCGTCGGCGGCCCGCTGAAGCTCGGCCAGGGCCTGCTTCCCGCTCTCGGCTTCCGTCACGACGGCACCCCACGCCGTCAAGGTTTCGCGCAGGATCAGCCGATTGGTCGGATGATCGTCGACCACCAGCGTCCGGAGACCGGCCAGATCGTGGGCGGCAGGCGGTTTGGGTCTCGACGGCTGCGGCGGCGCGGAGAGGCGGACTACGCAATGGAACGTGCTGCCTTGTCCCTCGGCGCTCTCGGCCCAGATTCTTCCGCCCATCAGCTTGGCGAGATGCCTGGAGATGGAGAGGCCCAACCCGGTTCCCCCGTACTTGCGCGCGGTGGACGCATGGGCTTGGGTGAAGCTTTCAAAGATGGCCTCGAGCTTGTCCTTGGGGATGCCGATGCCGGTATCGGTCACGGAGAAGCGAATCGCGCCGGCCTGGTTGATATCCGGGTCGTTGAGGATGCGGACGATGACGGAGCCGCGATCCGTAAACTTGATGGCGTTGCCGATCAGGTTGACGAGGATCTGATGTAGACGATTCGGATCGCCGACCAGGTGGCAGGGAACGTCAGGGGAAACGTGGCAGGCGAGCTCCAAGCCTTTCTCGTTGGCGCGCATCGCCAGGATCTCGATGGCTTTGTCGATCAGTTCAAAGAGATCGAATTCGATCGTCTCCAGCTCCAGATGGCCGGCTTCGACCTTTGAGAGATCGAGGATGTCGTTGATGAGCGACAGGAGATTGCCCCCGGCCCGCCTGAAAATGCGGACATATTTTCGTTGGTCCGGACTCAACTCCGTTTCCCACAGTAAATCGGCCATGCCGATGATGGCGTTCATCGGGGTCCTGATCTCGTGGCTCATGCTGGCCAAAAACTCGCTCTTGGCCCGATTCGCCACTTCGGCGGCTTCCTTGGCGATCCGCAGCGCCTGTTCCGCTTCTCGTCGCTCGGTCGCTTCCATGGCGAGCGTGGCGATGGTCGCCAGGGAACTGGCGAAGTGTTCTTCTTCGGCGGTCCACTGGCGGGGGCCGCCGACGTGTTCATGGCACAGCACCCCCACGACCCGTCCCTTTCGGCGGATCGGCGCGTCCAACATAGCGCCGATGCCGAGCGGCGTCAGGTAGGACTGGGAAAACTCCCGGGTCCTGACGTCCCGATGCGCGTCATGAGCGGCGAGGGCGCGGTCTTCGTGTTCCAACGCCGAAAAGTACGTCGGGTAGTCACGTGCAAACAGCGTGGCTTCGGAGGAATGGCGATTGTGGCTCAGTTCGTAGAGATCGCACAGCCGGATGCTCGAGCGGTCCTCGTCGTACAACCAGATGCTGGTCCGCTCGACGCCCAACGCGCAGCATCCGGTCCGGGTGACGGCTTGAAACGCTTGCGCGATGTCTCCGCCGTTGACGGCCTCGCTCTTGGCCAATTCAAGCAATGCGTGTTGGTACCGCTGCAAGCTGGCCGCCCGTCGCTGCTCGATCAGTTCGAATCGTTTTCGCTCCGAGATGTCGCGGGTGATTTCAACGTAACACACAGGCGAACCGGCGGGGTTCCGGATCGCAAACAGCGATACCTCGAAGGTTTTCTCGATCCCGTCTTTCGTACACCCGCCTACCTCACCGCGGTAATTCCCTGTCGTTGCCAGCCGCTGGAGGATGGCGGCAAAGGCTTCCGATCCCAAGACGATCGCTGGCGTCTTGCCGGCCAATTCGTGGCCGGCGTACCCGGTCAATGCGCCGTACGCGGCATTCTGGTAGGTAAAGCGCCCTTGCAGATCGAGAATCGCGATCGCATCCTCGGCGTGCGTGATGATCTCCCGATAGAGATGGAGATTGTCCTCGCTCCGCATGCGCTCGATTTCCGCCGCGGCCCGGGAAGCTAAGACCTTCAGGATCGGAGTGATGCGGTGTTCGCCGTCGATGGGCTTGTCGTCCATCATGCACAGGTGCCCGATCGTGCGGCCGGACCGGTCGACCATGGCGATTCCCAGATAACTGACTACCCCGAGATCGGCCAAAAACTTGTCGTCGGGAAACGCTTCCCGCACCGACTTCCGGTAATAGGCCTTGCCGTGTTTGACCACATTCTCGCAGGGAGTCCTTGTCGCGTCATATTCAACCGGGGAGCCCGGCCTGTCGCCCATCCAGGAGGCCAGGGTGCGCATCCATGACGATTCGCCGCCCACCAGTTCCGTGACAAATACGTATTTGACGCCGAGCGCGCGAGCCAGATGACGGACGAGCGCGGATAAGAACTCGTTTCCGGTCACGGAGGCGGTTCCTTCCACCACCGCCCGTTGCACACGGTCCGTCCACTCTTTCTCAGCGTCGTCGAGGCTGTCGTTGTCTCGCTTGCGCTTGCGGCGTTCCCCGTCCGGCTTTGCATTGCCCTGGCCCGCCTCCGCGGCGCGCGACCGACCGAGGGATGCGAATTCGGCGGACACCCTGCGCAGGGCCTCTTCGGCTCGCTTGCGGGCGGCCCGTTCGAGCCGCAATGCTTTCCTGAAACGATCGGAGGGCGTCGCGTGTTTCGGTGTGCGTTTCGAGCGGGCGGGAGTTACTTTTCTGGCCATCGTCCCGATTTCGCGGTTCTCGTTCGCGCAAGCCGATCGGCGTCTTTCCCGGAGCCCGCCCCGCCCGAGGATGTTCCCCGGGCGCCGCGCTCAGGAAACAAAGGATTCGCGCGGGACGCCGAAGCGATTCACACGTCCGCAGGCGCGCAAGCCTCGGGATAGGGCGAGGGACCGCCGTCGCGACAGAGCAGTGAGACATTGGAGATTCGCGATCGGCTCCAACCTGACGGCTCCGGTTTTCCAGGATCAGTCTGTGTGCGGATCCTCGACCAATGAGAGGAGGCTGGTCTGTTTGGTGCGGTTGCGACCTTCTTGCTTCGCCTGGTACAGCGCTTGGTCGGCCGCTCTAATCAGATCGGTCGGCGACGCTGCGCGCGTAGGGATCGTGCTCGCGACGCCCAGACTGATGGTGACCTGCTCCCCGGTCGAATGAGAAATCCCTGCCGTTTCGATTTTCCGCCGCAGTGTTTCGGCCACTTGGGCGGCTCCATCCGCGTTGGTGCCCGGGAGCACGACCACGAATTCGTCTCCGCCGTAGCGGGCGACCAGGTCGCCCGGCCGGTTGACCGCGCTGGAAATCACGCTGGCGACCTGCTTCAGGCATTCATCCCCCGCCTGATGGCCGTTGCTGTCGTTGTAGTATTTGAATCGATCGATATCGAGCATGATCAGGGAGAGCGGGGTCGCGTCGCGGACGGCGCGCCGCCATTCCTGGTCCAGGAAATCGTCGAACTGGCGCCGGTTCGTGATGCCGGTCAGGCCGTCCAGGCAGGAGAGGCGAAGGAGCATCTGGTTGGCTTCCTGGAGCTGGCGCATCACTTCGAGCAGTTCCTGTTCTCGTGCGCGGCGGCGGTCGATCTCGTGAACCAACCGCAGCACCGAGCGAACGCGCGTGAGCAGTTCGACCTTGTTAATCGGTTTCCCGATGTAATCCATTGCGCCGGCCGCAAACGCCAACTGGAGGTCGACCGGATCGGACTTCACCGTCACCATGATGATCGGAATGTCGCGCAGCCGTTCGATTGCTTTGATTTGGCGGCACGCCTCGATGCCGTTCATCTGCGGCATCACAATGTCCATCAGGATCAGATCGACACGGGCGACGGTTTGTCTCCCGCCGTCCAATCCGAGGTGATGGAATGCGGAGGCCGCCGAGTCGGCCACGATGATGTCTTCATACCCGGCTGCAGTCAGGATCGACTGCAGGAGGAGACGGTCGTCCGAGGAGTCGTCAACGATCAAAATGCCCATCGAGGTGCCTTGATCCGAGAAGTCGTCTTACGTAGGCACGTCCACCGAGCCGGATGGTAGCAGTTAGTGTTCATAAACACCAGGATAAAGCTTCTTGATGCAGGGGGTGCAGAGTCCGTGACTGAACTCAGCTTCCGAATGCTCCTGCAGATATTCCTCCAATTGCTGCCACGATCCGAGGTCATTCCGAATCTTCTTGCATGACGCGCAGATCGGGATCAAGCCGCGCAGAGTCTTCACCTCCCGGAGCGCCCGCTGCAGCTCTTCATTGCTGGCGCGGAGTTCCTGTTCCCTGGCCTTCCGGCAGTCCATCTCGCGTTTCAGGGCGAGCGCCGATGAGACCCTGGCCAGCAGTTCGACGCGGTTGACCGGTTTGTTGATGTAATCGGTCGCGCCCGCGGCGAACGCCTCTTGGAGATTCGACGGATCGTTCTTGGCGGTTACCATGATGACCGGGATGTCCTGCAGGTGCGGTCGGGATTTGATCAGACGGCAGGCGGCCACGCCGTCGATGTCCGGCATGAGATAGTCCATGAGAATCAGATCAACGGCCGGAGGGTGCGGCCCCGACGGCTCGGTCAACCGTTCCAATGCCGCTGCGGCCGATTCGGCCGTCACCACGTCCGCATAGCCGGCCCTGTGGAGAATGGTCTGGAGCAAAACACGTTGGTCCTGGGAGTCATCCACGATCAGAATGCTCATGCGCGCTGCTGCTCTTTGAACATGACCGGGGAACGCGAAGAGCCGGTGAAGCGGCGCTGGACACGGGAGAACGGCGCACTGAGCGTCCGGGTTTCCGGATCGCCCGACGCGACCAAGTTTCAGTAAGTATAGCAGGGCACGGCGAGACTAGCGAAGCCTCGACCGAACCAGGTCGCTGATCAATTTCCCATCGACGGCTTGGCCGGCCAAGCGAGCCATGACGGTTTTCATGACGGTGCCCATGTCTTTCAGCGAGGTCGCGCCTGTTTCTTGGACGACGGCATCGACGATCTGAGAGACTTCCTCCGCCGTAAGCGCGCGAGGGAGATAGCCCTGGATGATCGCGATTTCCTCGAGTTCTTTGCCGGCCAAGTCTTCCCGCCGGGCCTTTTCATATTGCTCGGCGGCTTCCTTGCGTTGTTTGATCAGCGAGGTCATGACGCGGGTCATCTCCGCATCGTCCAGGTGTTTCTTGAGTTCCAGTTCCTTGTTCGTCACCGCAGCCTTGATCATGCGGATGACATCCATGCGGAGCTGATCCTTGGCCTTCATGGCCTGCTTCAGATCTTCGGCGAGGCGGTCGTGAAGCGACATGGGACTCCTTGTTGGCTGTAGGTCTGGGGACATTGTCGACGTGGTCGGATGGCGGCAGAATAGCCCGGCGCTCCGATTCCGTCAATCGGTCGACTGCCACGGTCTTCGGCCTCGCACTGGGAGACGCTGCGCCGGCTTCGCGTAGTGTCCCGGAGAGCGTCGCGCCAGGTGTCATGGTTTTCCGTTCAGAAGGGGAGTAAGATGTATCTGAATCATAATATCTTGCAGTCGTGGCGGGCTGGAAAGGTCGATCGACAAAGGGGCGCGCGCCATGGCTCGGTCCCCGACACTGGCAGACTTGCTCCCGGGTATGATCCTGTTCGCGCTGATCGGATGCCAGACGCCTGTGCCGCCCGCTGCACCGGTTCCTGCCACCTACGGGGTCTTACCTCCTTCGTTCGTCGTGCCGATCGACGTCCAGCGGTTGGCCGTCTTGTATCCAAAGACGTCCAACCGCGAGTTGATGGAAGCCTACATGCGCCTGGAGAGCGCGGCGTTTCAGCTCAAAGCGCAGCGTCCGTCTCTCAGGATCATCGAACGATTCCACCTCGCGACGGTGCTGGGCGAGCAACGGTTCCAGTTGGGAGGAGCCGTGTCCGAAGAGTCGGCCATCCGGCTCGGCCGGTTGCTGGGCGTGGACAGCGTCCTAATTTATCGCATCGAAGGACCCACGCTGAGAGAGCGGCTCTGGGCCAGGCACCATGAGGATCTGCCGCCGTACACGGTGACGAGCAAGATCATCCGGGTCGAGAGCGCGGAAGTCGTGTTTCACAACGTCGTGACGGCGCGGGTGGAACAGCCCGACGGCTGGGGTTTAGCGTCGGCCGATTCCCTGGATTTTCAGCGGCTGAGTCGAGCCGCTTTGGAACGGGGCATAGCCGAAACGGTGGCGAATCTCCGACTGGCGTTTCAGTAGGCGGGCTGGCCGGTTCATCCCATCGTGAACCATGAACAAGGAGGATCGCTTATGAAGGGAGGCGCGCGAGAGTGGGCGCGAAAGATCGGGTCGTCGGTGCTATCGCTCGGTGTGTGTCTCTGGTGGGCGGCATGTGCGAGCGAACAACCGAAGGGGCCTATTCAGCCGACGCCTCAGCAGGTTCGCGGCAACGCCGATCGGGCCTTTGAGAAACTGAAGCAGGAAGAACAGGAACGAACCGGAAACGGCGGGGCGATGCCGCGGTAGACGTCATGTTTGACGGAGCTGGCCGCCGCCAGGTGTGAGAGCGTCTCTCGCAGAAGAGCGGAACGAGCACGTGGTCGGTGCGAATTCCCGGACAAGGTGGACAGGGGAAACGGGTTCGACAGCGCGCGGTTCACGGAAGGTGCCGAGCAGAGTGGCGGACACTGCCAGGCGGAGCAAGCCGGAAATCAGGAACACGAGCGGAAGGTTAGAAACCGGATGAAGCTCCAAGGGCAAGAAAGCGATGGAGGCGGTTGAGGGCGTCACGGCCGTCAGCCAGCTTCCGATCAGGGCCCCGACGATCCATCCCGCCGCATTGATCGCATTGGTCACGGCGACGCCTTTGGCTTTGTCTTCCGCGCGGACCGCGTCGAAGACGTAGTTCTGCAATCCGAGGGTCATACCAGCCCAGATTACGCCACCCAGGAAATTCACGGCCAGCAGAAACACCAGGTTCGTACTGAGCAGATACAGCATGGGCAGGAACGGCACCGCCCAGCCGGTCACCGCGATCACCCGCTTGTTGCCGAACCGGTCGCTGATGCGGCCCCAGGGCTTGAGCGCGACGAATTGCCCGCACGTGCCGGCGGCCAGCCAGGCGGCGTACTGCAGGTAACTGAGGTGGAGGTCGCGAAGCATATAGACGACGAAAAAGGGGCCGGCGATGAGGACGCACACGTGCATGAGTCCGGAGAACAGCAGGAAGCGTCTGAAATCTTGGTTCGATGATCGTCTGAGAAACTCGAGGAACCGGCCGTGGGTTTCCCGAGGCGCCGACGCCGCCCGCTCGTCGATCTGGGTCAGACAATAAGCGGACAGGCTGCGCGCCACCGCTGCCGCCAGAAAGATCAACGCGAACCCGATCCATGGAACCGCGGAAGATCGTCCGACATCGAGGAGGAGCCCCGCCGCAAACATCGCGCAGAAGCTGGCGACCGCCATAAGCCGCGCGCGCCGCGCGAAATACGCCCCCCGGCCGTTCGGAACGACGAAATCGGTAATCAGGCTGTTCCAGGCGGGAATGGCGAGATGCCCCATCGCCACCTGGAGGGTCGCCACGATGATCAGCAGCCAAGGGGCTGCCCAGGAAAACAGGAGCGGCAGGATCAGGATGGGTAGCCATAGAGCGGCCTGTCCTGCCGTTCCCAACAGGATCAGCGGTTTCCGATGAGACACGCGATTCAACGCTTTCACGGAAACCAGTTGGGCCCAGGTCCCGATGAGCTGGGGGAGCGACGACAGGATGCCGATCTGAACGGGGGTGGCGTGCAGGAAGAGTGCGAAGGCTGAAAGGTAGTTCTCTCCTCCCCCTTGAGCGACGGCCTGAAAGGCGCCCTCGCGGATGCCGTATCGCCGGTTGCGCTCGTGCGAAGGTTCCCGCTCATCCGCGGCAGCGCCGGCGAGCCTGGCGGCAGTTCGTACAGGTGTGGGTACAGTCGATGGATCCGTCACGGTACAGGCAAGGAAAGCACGGGGCTGTGGGGAAAGGTTAGGGTGCTCACGAGATCGGGATCCGGGTCGCTCTTGGGCGCGGCGGTGTTCATGGTGTCGTGAAAAAGCGCTCACGATGGCTGGTTCGATGTGAGGGGCCCGGCGCTGCTTTCGCGCCATTATAGCAGACCACTCCTCGAGGGCCGACGAACCATTGAAATGCCCGAAGGTATGCAGTAGGCTGATAAGGGTTAGCAGAACGTGTCACCGTTTGCCCGGTCGATCCGGGAAAGGGAAAGGAGGTGCGGCATGAACGTCACCGATCATGGCCCGACTCCGCCTGTAGTCCGTATGACGATGCTCGTCCTTGGCTTGGCCGCATTTATGATGGCAATCGGTTTCGCTCCGATCAGTCAGGCCAGAGAGTTGATGACACCCAAGGAACAGTCCGAAACAGAAGTGGACCCGACGACGGTCCCCTTGTTCGACAGCCAGAAAAAAGGCGTTCCGCAGTCTATTTTTGTCTGGATCAAGTTCGCCAAAGGGTTCGAAGAGGAATGGGATAGTTTCGGCCGGAAGGGATGGTACACGCAGGACCCACGGTTGAAGCCTATCGGGGCCGGCACAACGGTGTTTACGCCGGATACCCAGGCCATCTACATCGTGTTCGAGGTGGCGCCGCTCGAGGACCCCGCGCAGTTCAGCGCCCAGTGGTTCCTGGAAGAAGAAGGTGGAAAACTCTCCGAGACCCCGATCGGCAAGGATGCCCTGGAGGTGCCGGGTCACTCGCGGTACGGGTACCTGGAATTGAAGCGGCCCGACGGCGCCTGGCCCAAAGGCAACTACCTGGTGAAGATCTACATCACCCCGCTCGGCCAACAGCCGTTCCATGCGGCCAATCAGGTCGGCACGATGCGGTTTACGATTTCGGACCAGCCCGCGCAAGCCGCTCCCGCTGCTCAGCAATAGGACGGCCGCCGGACCTTTCTTTCTCCTTGGGACCTCGAATTCGGAGAGCAGTGATGCCGATCTATGAGTACCTGGCCGAACGATGCGACCGACAGTCGACTTGTTCTCTGAAAAAGGAATACCTCCAGCCGGCGTCGGACGCTCCGCTCACAGCCTGTCGCGAATGCGGCGCGCCGATTCGCCGGGTGTTCTCTTCGTTTGCCGCTCGGTCCGGCGCGGTCGGCGTCTCCCGGCCTGATCCGACTCCGCTCAACATCACGGGTATTCCGGCGCCGACGCAGATGCCGGGGGGCGGTGTGGCGGAAGGACCGTGCGGCGGCGGACATGACCACGAGCATTGAGGCAGCCGATGGCAGCGCCAGCAGGAGACTACGTGTGAAAGCTGAGAACAGAGGGACAGGGAGAGATGAAGGAGACGGATCCGGACAAGCTTGCGCTCTTGTACGAGCGCTTCAAGGACGTGTGTCTGGTTGAGAAAGAAATTTGGACTGAAGTCTTTCTGCCGCGGGAGATTAAGCAGGGCCCCGTGCGCACCAACGTGCAGGATCGCTACGAAGTGGTGATCGACAATAAAGATGTCGAAGCGGCGCTCGAAGCGAACATTCCTCTGGGAGGCAAGGCCCTAGCTGCGGCGATCCAGGAATATCGCGCTCACATCAGTTTTGTGAAAAAAGCCTGAAAGCGCGACTCGATCGATGCGTTTCGCGCGTTCTCGCAAGATCCGTTTCCCGGCTTAATGTTTTGCCAGGGCCGTCTCGATTGCCCCGACGATTTCATCCGAGAGTGGTTTCGTCCGGTGATGATAACGCGCGACCACCTGCCCTGAACGATCCACCAGGTATTTCTGAAAATTCCACTCCACCTCGCCGGGGAACGGGCTTTGTTCCGTGAGATACCGGTAGAGCGGATGCTTGTCCGGGCCTTTGACGCTGATCTTGCCGAACAGGGGAAACGTGAGACTGTACTTGGTATAGCAGAAGCTTTTGATTTCCTCATTGGTCCCCGGCTCCTGCCGGCCGAAATTGTTGGCCGGGAACGCCAGAATCTCCAACCCTTGGTCCCGGTATTTCTCGTACATCTTCTGCAAGTCGGCATATTGCGGCGTGTTCCCGCAGAAGCTGGCGGTGTTGACCAGCAGGAGCACTTTGCCGCGAAACCGGCTCAGCGACACCGGTTGGCCGTCGATGTCGTCGAGCGTGAAATCGTAGACGCTTGAAGGGTGCACAGCCATCGCCTCTGTCCTTTCTTCAGCGGCCTGAGCCGGTCCCGGAGGAAACACGTACCCGGACCCGCATCCGGCGACCGTTCCCAATCCCAAAACGAACCACGAAAGCCCGCGTTTCAGCGACGCCATAGGAACACCTTGGCGTTAGAGCCTTTGGAGCGCGGCGATCCGTTCTTCGATGGGCGGGTGCGTGGCAAACAGCCCCAAGAAACCGGAGGTTTTGCCCGAGATTTTCATGGTAGCCAGGGCGTCTTGAGCGGAATATGCGAACTGAGCCCGAGCCACCCACCGGTCAATCGCCTGCAGGGCCGAGATCATCGCGTCTTTGCCGTAGACCTTGGCCGAGAAGGCGTCAGCCGCGAATTCCCGACGGCGGGAGAACCAACTGATCGGGATCATGGCCAGGATCGACAGCACGAATTGCAGGAAGAAATAGATGCCCAGAGCCAGGGCTTCGTTGCGTTCGGCCAGATGTCGATAGACCCAGCGGCTGATCAGATAGACGAAGGTGTTCATCAATCCGGCCAAGACCGTGGTCGTGAACATGTCGCCGTTGTAGACATGGCCCATCTCGTGCGCCAGGACCGCCCGCACTTCCTGCTCATTCAAATTGTTCAACAGGCCGGTCGAAACCGCCACCATGGAGTTGTTCTTGCTCGGGCCGGTCGCGAAAGCATTGGGGTCCGGCGAGTCGTAGATCCAGACTTCCGGCATGTGAATCCGCAGGCGCTGCGCGATCTCCTGCACGGCGCCATACACAACCTGCTCCGCACGAGACCGCGGTTGCGTGATCTGATAACAATCCAGCATGGACCGCGCTATCTGTTTCGAGAAGGCCAAGCTCAGGAAGGCGCCGCCGAATCCGAAGACCATCGCCCAAACCAGATCCTGCTGATCGACCACGCCTCGCACGTCGATGCCGAAGGCCGGTAGGACGACGTTCACCAGCAGGTTGAACGAAATCGACAGCGTGACGAAGATCAAGACATTCGCGATCAGCAGCAGCGTCATTCCCTTAAGCCACTTCATGCATGTCCTCCTTGGTCATGTCCTTGCTTGGTTGCCCATGCTGTTTCGCAGGTCCAGGTGCGAGACCGTGACCCGATGATCGCCTTATATACTACAGCGCCCTGGTGGAAATAGCATCCTCCGGCCTCCCACGCGATCTTATCGGGGTTTATGATAAGGCTTGTCGCGTATCGGTCAAGTCGTAGCACGCCGACGGTAGGCATCCTGTAAGTCCTTGAGGTCTCGAGACTTGTTGACCCGCGTCTCGCCTTCTGCTACAAAGCCCCGCGTGAAACGCGCTTGTCGCATGACCCTGATTCCTGGGGTGGCGCTGATCGTAGCCGCCGGTCTGGCCTTCGGTGTCGGCGCACTGGCCGATCAAGAGAAGCCGAGCGAGCCGGTCATCGCCGCGCTCGGTCCCGACGGGATCCAGCGCGCATCCCTCACACTGGACAGTTATTCGTATGCGCCGAGCCATCTCATCGTCGAAGCCGGAAAACCGGTCGAGTTGACCCTCACCAGCGTCACGCTGCTCACGCCCCATAACTTTGTGCTGAAAGACGCGGCGGCCGGACTGGCGGTGGATCAGGATGTGAGCGCCGGCAAGACCGTCACCGTCCGCTTCATCCCGATGCAACCGGGAGCCTACGTTTTTTATTGCGACAAGAAGCTGCTGTTTTTTGCCAGCCATCGCGAAAAGGGGATGGAAGGCACGCTCGAAGTTCGCTAGAGGTCTGCCACGCGCCCATATCCCTTCCGACAGTCGCTGTTGCGCGACATTCTCAAAGGCGTCACCCGTTCGTTCTACCTGACCCTCATCGTCCTGCCCCCTGCGGTGCGGAGTCAGATGGGCCTGTCGTACCTCTTCGCGCGCGCGGCCGACACGATTGCGGATACGGACCTGATCGACCGCGGACAACGTCTGTTGTTCCTCAAACAGTTCATGGCGCAGTTCGTCGAGGACCACGTCAACTGGGAAGAAATTCGGACAATCCAAGCCGCCCTGATTCCCCGTCAAACCGATTCGGCCGAGCGCACCCTTCTCAAAAGGCTCGAAGACTGCTTCCGGCTGTATCTGGAGTTCGCGCCGGGCGATCGGGCCCGCATCCGTCGGTTAATGGGAACGCTGCCCAACGGCATGGAGATGGACCTGACGCGATTCCCCGGCGATTCGGCGCACGACCTGACTGCGTTGCAGACGATGGACGACTTGGACCTCTACACGTATTACGTGGCCGGCTGCGTCGGAGAATTTTGGACGCGGATGATGTGCGCCCATTTCCCGTCGTTGGCCGGTTGGGATGAAGCCGGCATGTCGGCCCTCGGCGTGCGATTCGGCAAGGGATTGCAGCTCACCAACATTCTCAAGGATCTCCCTCGAGATCTCCGGCGCGGGCGCTGCTACATCCCGGACACGTTCCTGAAGGAGGCAGGACTCGCGCCGCAGGATCTGCTCAAGGCGGAAAGCCTGCCCGCCTTCAGGCCGGTTCTGCGCAAGCTGATCACGATCGCGCGCGAACATCTCGACCATGGATGGCTCTACACGATGGCGATTCCCCGGCGAGAAGTGCGCCTGCGCCTCTCCTGCATGTGGCCGATCCTCCTGGCAGGCGAAACGTTGCGACTGCTCGCGATGTCCGATGCGTTGCTGGATCCCGCCGTCAATGTGAAAGCCGCACGCGCCACGGTCTACCGCATCCTGGCCCTTACAACGACAACCGCCGCCTGCGGCTACGTGGGCACCGCCTATTGGGGGTATCTGCGGAAGCAGATTGTGTGATGCAGGGCTTCACGCGTTGAACCGGAGCGCCTAAGCAGAGCCTGATCATCCAGTCCGTCTCCTACTTCTTCTGCGGCTCCAGTATCTTCTCCCCCTTCCGGAACACCGCGTAAATGGCCTGCGACGGGCAGGCGTCGAGGCAGAGACGGCAGCTTTCCAGACAGCGCGAAGCGTCGAACTTGAACGGCGGGGTGGAGAGCCAAGCGCCGGTCGGGCAAATGGGGATACAGACGGCGTTGTGCGTACAGCGGTCGGGATGCCGGACGAGGTGATCTCTGACGACCATCATGGGTTTCACTCCCTCAAAGAGAGCTTGCGAAAACATCTCCAGCATGTTCTTCATGGCTGGCTCGCGTTACTTCCACCGATCCACGAGTTGCCGAAGCCGCTCCTTCAGCTCCGGGATCTGCTCGAGATTGTTTTCAATCGCGCCGATGATTTTTTCCAGCCGGGCCGAGCGGAGCGCCTCGTTATCCCGCCGAACCAGCCGGTCATATTCGGCGTACGCCTCCGGATGCCTGGGCTCCAGGGACCTTCTGGCGCAGGTGAGGGCTTCGCCCAATTCCCAGGGTTCCGGACTCAGCGGCGGGGCCACGGTGAACGACCCGTCCTGAAAGACCAGCACCGCCGCGCCGGGCTTGCCGGTCATGGGCGCCACGGCCTCGATCGATTTGCCGGCTGTGTGCTCCCACGACAGGATCAGGCCGGGAAAACGTTTCATGAAGGCGACCTTCTCCTGATTGGCTTTCCACTTTTCTTCGACGGGCATGACCGGCCTCGCTTTGCTTCAGGTGAGGTTGAGGCTGAAGTTAAGGTTAACGTGATTCGAGGAAGGGATGAGGGACTGACCTAACTTGTTTCTGCCTCAGCCTGAACCTTGACTTTACCCTTTTTGAGCGGTGGTTCGTGGTCGGGCATGAGCAGGCGTTCGACGACTTCGCCTTTCAGAATGTGCCGCTCCATGATCTCCGTGACATCGGCTTCCGAGCCGACCCAGTACCACACGCCTTCGGGGTAAATCACGACGCTGGGACCGTATTCACAATGGTCGAGACAACCGGCCTTGTTGGCTCGGACTGTGCCTTTCAGACCCAATCGCTCCACTTCCTTTTTAAAGAACGCCTGCAGCCGTTCGGAACCGTGGTGGGCGCAACAGCCGCGCGGGTCTTCCTTCGGCCGCTGGTTCACACACACGAAGATGTGATGTTTGAACGTGGACACAAGGCGTCCTCGATTACGCGGTCAAGGCCGAGGGCTGATTCTGGAGTCGGTGAAGGAGGCCGGTGACCTCCCCAAGATTGATCAACGGAGAACTGCCTCCCTGTCCGTCGAGAATCGCCGCGATCTCCTGCAACCGCAATTGCGCCCGCTGCCGTTCCTCCGCGCGAGCCAGTTCGGACTGTTGTCCCGAGGCGAGTTTCTCGCACTCCGTGCGAATGTCGCGGAAGTCCCGCTGCAGGTTCTTGTGCATCGAACAGCCTTCGCAATACCACCTGGGGCTTTGATCGGCGGACGGCGACAAGCGATCGTATGGTCGCCCGAAAAAGTCCTTGCCGAGCGAAAGTTTCATCAAGGGCTTGTTCGCCGCGCCGCAAGCGTGACAGACACCGGACGACAATTCCGCGCCCTCCTGTTTCGGCGACCGGATCGCGGTCGCGCGAGTCGGGCGCCATCTTACACCAGGCTTCCGCGGGGTGTCTACCTCGCCCGGCCGGGGAGCGGTCCGATGCAGGTCGGAGTATAATGTCAGAGGAGTCGAACCGGGCGGAGGAGGAGCAGATGATTATCGGCGTTCCCAAAGAGATCAAGGACCATGAGCATCGCGTCAGTGTCACTCCCGACGGCGCCCAGGCGTTGCTGAAGGCCGGCCATGTGGTGTGGATGGAAGCCTCGGCCGGCGAAGGCAGCGGGTTTTCGGACGACGCGTATCGGCGAGTCGGGGTTCAGGTCACATCGTCCAAAGAGGAAGTCTTTGAGAAGGCCGACCTGATCGTCAAAGTGAAAGAGCCCCAGTTGTCCGAATGCCGATTCTTTCGTCCGGGACAAGTGTTGTTCACCTACCTGCATTTGGCGTCCTCGCCAGAACTCACGAAGGCCTTGTTGGATGCGCGCGTCACAGCCATCGCCTATGAGACGACCGAGGACAGGCATGGGAGCCTACCGATGCTGAAACCCATGAGCGAGATCGCCGGGCGCATGGCGGTGCAGATCGGCGCCCGGTATCTCGAGCGGTTGCAGGGCGGGCGTGGGGTGCTGTTGGCGGGCGTGCCGGGGGTTGCGCCGGCGAACGTCGTGATCCTGGGGGGCGGCACGGTCGGGAGCTCGGCGGCCCGAATCGCGGTAGGGATGGGCGCCCAGGTGACCGTCATCAATTTGGACCTGGAACGCTTGCGTTATCTGGATGATCTCTACCAGGGACGCATCATCACCCTGGCCGCCAACCAGGCCGATATCGACCGTGCAGTCGAGACCGCCGATCTCGTTATCGGCGCCGTCCTGGTGCCGGGCGCTCGCGCTCCCAAGCTGGTCTCGCGCGCGGTCGTCTCCAGAATGACGCCCGGCTCGGTCGTCGTCGATGTGGCGGTCGATCAAGGGGGCTGCTTCGAGACGACCAGACCGACGACCCATTCCGATCCGGTTTATGTCGCGGACGGCGTGCTGCACTATTGCGTGCCCAACATGCCGGGAATCGTGCCCCGGACGGCGACTTTGGCCTTGACCAACGCGACGCTACCCTTTATAGTCCGCCTGGCTTCGGAGGGGGTTGAGCGCGCGATTCGCTCTGACCCTGGCCTTGCGAAGGGCGTGAATCTCATGGACGGCAAGGTAACCTGCAAAGGCGTCGCCGATGCGCACCGCATGACGTTCGAGCCCTTGACCTGAAGCAGGCCGGCACACATCGGAATGACGGGATCGGGGCGTAGCGCAGCCCGGTAGCGCACCGCGTTCGGGACGCGGGAGTCGGAGGTTCAAATCCTCTCGCCCCGACCACACCGCACTTCGTGCGAACCGCGTGCTCTTTTGCGCGGTTTCGTTATTGATGCACGCGGATCACCACCTCTAGCGTTTTTCTCTCCATGCGCTTGCTCGACCCGGAACCGTTGCGATGGATCTTGGCGACGGGACCAACACCTTAAGAGAGTCCCATTTACTTTCTTCCGCGAGTTCATGTGCGAGCGGCCGAACACTTCGGGTTTTCCTCGGTGTGACGTTTTCGCTTTCGCCTCAATTTCCTCCGCATGTTCTCAAGAAAAGCGTGACGCGTGAGTCGAGGTATGAGAATATCCTCTCCCGAACGATCTCCTCTCGGTGAATCCGGCGGCATGCGCGTTCAGCCATGACCGAACCGCGCGATAAGTCGCTTGTCAGAGCCAGAATTCTCGTGAGCGGGCGTGTGCAGGGAGTCGCCTACCGGGCGTTCACCCGTCAAGAGGCCGTTCGGCGAAACCTGTTCGGCGGCGTCAGGAATTTGGACGACGGGCGTGTCGAGGTCGAGGTTGAGGGCGAAAAAGAGTCGATTGCCGCTCTCATCGAGGTGCTCAAGAAGGGGCCTCCGTTGGCGCGCGTTGACGACCTCCAAGTGACTTGGGGCGCGGCGTCGGGCCGGTACAAGGATTTTCGGATTTGGCATTGACGACGGCGACAGTGGGTGAAAGGAAACGATGATCGTGAGCGATGACGACGATCTGAACGAATCGGTCGACGCTCAGGACGAAGACGACGCAGCGGACGAGGAGATTCACGGAGCGCCTCTGTCCGACGGCCGCAGCGTCAAAGTCCGAGGGCGGAGAGAAGAGAAGTCCGAAGGGCTCGATACGCTGAAGTCCTATCTGCGGGAAATCCGACATAACTCCCTTCTGACCTTCCGGCAAGAACAGGAATTGGGCAAGCGCGTCATGGCGGGCGACATGAGCGCCCGCGAACAGATGATCGAAGCCAACTTGCGCCTCGTGATCAGTATCGGCAAGCGATACATGAACCGGGGTTTCCCATTCGCCGATATCGTTGAAGAAGGAAATCTCGGGTTGATCAAGGCGGTCGAAAAGTTCAACTACAAGCGAGGGTTCCGTTTCAGCACCTATGCGTCCTGGTGGATTCGGCAGTATATTGAACGGGCGATCATCAATCAGGGTAAACTGGTCAGGCTTCCCGTTCATGTGGTCGAGCGGCTTAATCGCTACCTGACCAAAGTCGAACAGCTCGGTCAGGAGTTGGGACGCGAGCCGAAGACGCATGAGATCGCCAGACGGATGAAGATTTCCGAAGAGGAGGTTCTCGATCTCAAGCAACTGATCCGCACGACCTGCTCGCTCGACAGCCCGATCAATGATCGAAGCGACACCTTTCTCCGCGACGTGATCGAGGACCCCCTGAGCGCCTCCCCTGCGGAGACCGCCGAGGGCGTGATGCGGCGTGAGGAATTGATGGCATGGGTCAAGGAGTTGCCTGAGAAGGAGCGGACTGTGGTAATCTCCCGCTTCGGTTTGGACGGCGGAGAGGCTCAGACCCTTGAGGAAATCGGAAAGGATCTCGGCCTGACCAGGGAGCGGGTCCGGCAGATCGAAACCGCGGCCCTGGTGAAGCTCCGGACTTCGATCGAGAAAAGGATGATGCGGCAGGACGATTTGTTGTAGAGGGGCGAACGATCGATGGACTACAAAGCGCTCATTCGTGAAGTGCCGAATTTCCCCAAACCGGGCATTCTCTTCTACGACATCACCACGCTGCTCAAGGACGCCCGCGCATTCAACAGTATCGTGGAAGAGCTGACGGCGCGCTATCGTGGCAGGCGTATCGCGAAGGTCGTCGGCATCGAGTCCAGAGGGTTCATCCTGGGCGGGACTCTTGCGAACCAGCTCGGCGCCGGGTTCGTGCCGGTCAGGAAGCCGGGCAAGTTGCCAGCCGACAGCTTCGAGGTCAAATACAATCTGGAGTATGGCGCGAGTTCCCTGGCGATCCACCGCGATGCGATTGCGATCGGCGAACGGGTGCTGATCGTCGACGATCTGCTGGCCACCGGCGGAACAGCGGCTGCCACCGTACACCTCGTCCGTCAACTGGGAGGCGAGATCGCCGGCCTGGATTTTCTGGTGGAATTGAAGAGCTTGAACGGGCGCGACAAGCTCGGCGGTTACGAGGTGCATTCGACGATCGTTTATCCTTGATTTCCGACTCTTCTAGGTCCGAACGAATCTGCTTGCGCGGTGCGTTTGCCTGAAGAGAGACGCCCCGCGCGTGCTCCGAACCCTACCTCCTCATGCCTCGGTCGTCTCCGACCTTTCCGCCTGAACAAGGTCTTGCACAATCATCTACGCCGTGCTATGAATGCCGAACTTTTTCGGCCATCCGGCCGATCCGGTGAAAGTGAGGCGATATGGCTGGTAAAGTTCAGGCCAAGAAGAAGACCGCGTCTAAGAGCAAGGCGCCCGGTAAGTCCGCGGCGAATCCCCGGGTATCCTCCAGCGCTGTTGAGATCAAGGAACCTCGATCGCTACAGCCTCGCGCGTCGGGCAAGGATAAAGAACCCGTCAAGAGCAAAGAGGAACAGGAGCGGCGACGGGAAGCGCTGTATCGCATGTTGATGGGCAAGCGCCAGGAAATCATGAAGGAGATCGAGGGCAACCTTGGTCAGTCCTTGACGGAGGACCAGCAGCGGCGGCTGGAATCGGCGCGTGACGTCGGCGACCAGGCCCTCATGGATTTGGAGCGCGAGTTGGGCATCTCATTGATGGAGATGCGGAACCGCAAGCGCCAACTTATCGACGAAGCGTTGACCCGCCTGGCCGAAGGCACTTACGGGGTGTGCGCCGAATGCGGCGTGGAGATCAGTGAAAAGCGACTGGCCGCGGTGCCGTTCGCGAAGCTCTGCGTCGAATGCCAGTCCAAACAGGAATTGCTGGAAAAAATCGAGAAGGAAGAGGAACGCGAGTAGGCCGTTCCGCGATCGGTTCCTTGACCAGGAAGTTTCCGCCTCGTGTCCGTTCGGCTCACCCTGTTCTCCCGCAAGCGTTTTCTTCGATGATCGGTCCCTGACAGCAGCGGCCGGCTGATTCCCATCCGAGGGATCGGGTACAATGCCGTCTGCGGCAGGTGGACGAGAGAGGACACGGGAGGAACGGCTCGTGGTGAAGGCGGTCGTGCTCGCGAGCGGCGGTCTGGATTCGACCGTTACGGCGGCCATAGCGAAACGGGACGGCTGTGCCCTCTATTTCTTGACGGTTTCGTACGGACAGCGTCATCGGATCGAAGTCGAGCGGGCGCGCGAAATCGCGCGGACCCTAGGCGCCGCCGATCATGTCGTGCTTGAGTTGGATCTGCGGTCGTTCGGTGGTTCCGCGCTCACGGGTGCCGAGTCGGTACCCAAAGACCGGACGTCTGCTGACCGGGCCGAGGGCATCCCGGCGACCTATGTGCCGGCCCGCAACACCGTGTTCCTGTCTCTGGCCCTGGCCTATGCGGAAACCCTGGACGCCCGACACATTTACTTCGGCGCCAACGTGCTGGATTACTCGGGGTATCCCGATTGCCGGCCGGAGTTCATCCAAGCGTTCGAAGCCGTGGCAAAACTCGGAACCAAAGCCGGTGCGGAAGGACGGGTGGTGACGATCCGGACCCCGTTGCTGTACCTGTCCAAAGCCGAGATCATCCGGGCCGGCGTGGAGCTGAAGGTGCCGTTCCATCTGACCCACAGTTGCTATGATCCGGTGCCGCCGGGCCTGGCTTGCGGCCGCTGTGACAGTTGCCTCATCCGGCGGGAAGGATTCCAGCAGGCCGGAGTTGCCGATCCCATTCAGTATGCGGTAGTTTAGCCGAGTCCGATGCCTGTCTCTTCGGAAGAATTCTTCATGTATCTGACGATCGCGCTGATCGTCCTGATTCCGGTGTCGGCTCGCCTCTATCGGCGCGTGACGATGAAGCGGACGACCGAGATGTTACGGCGGCAATTCGACCGCGCCGAGGCGCCGGAGCGAAAACCCGAATGAGCAAACGGGTGACGCGAGAATATAAGGCAAGCGATCCCATGGCGCAGAAGGTTTCGGTGCGGGCAGGGTGGGCCATTTGTCTGTTGGTGGCCGGTCTTTCCTCCGCCTGCGCCGACGGATCGGCGACACAGAATGCGGCGGTCCCGGCGGAGTTTCGGACCGGCGAGGCCAAGTTCAAGGCCAACTGCGCCGGCTGCCATGGAGACCGGGCCGCCGGCACCGCTCAGGGCCCGCCGCTGGTCCACAAGATCTACGAGCCCAATCATCATCCGGACATCACCTTCCAGCGAGCGGCCGCGAACGGCGTCCGCGCCCACCATTGGAACTTCGGGAACATGCCCAGGATCGACGGAGTCACGCCTGAAGACGTCGAGCAGATCATCCGCTATGTCCGCTGGCTCCAGCGCCAAGCGGGAATCAACTGAAGCCCCGGCGCAATCCCCGCTTTCCCGCGGTTCACACGTTCCAGGCCCGCTCCCGTCTCGGCGGCATCCGGCGGTTTGACATTTTCTCAAAACGGTTCGTAAGGTAAACCATCGGTCTCCGAAGCTGTCGGTCATAAGGTGGTATCTAGGACCGTCCATTCACACGACTGGTTCCATAAAGGAGGCAGCTATGACACGGTCAGGGAATTGGTTGATAGGGGGGCTCGGCGCGGTCGGTTTCTTCCTGATGACGTCGGGCTGCGCATTGGTGGCGATCGATGCGGGACATGAAGGCGTCCTCGTCGAAAAGCCGTTTTTCTTCGGGCACGGCGGCGTGGATCCGGTTCCGGCGACCACCGGCCGCGTGACGGTGGCGCTGACGACCCAGGTGATCGACGTGGATGTCCGGCCGATTCAGTATGCCGAGCACTTCGACATCATTTCGGCGGAGAACGCCCCGGTGTCCTTCGACGCGTTCCTGATCGCCAACGTGATCGAGGGCCGCTCGCCCGAACTGATCAGCCGGTTCGGCCCGAACTGGTATCAGAACAACGTCAAAGAAGCCTTCCGCACCTTTGTGCGCGAGGAGGTGCAGAAGTATCCGTTGTTTCAGTTGACCACCGATCCGACGACCCGCACCAAGCTCCAGGATGCGATCGCGCGGGAAGTGCAGACGAAGCTGATTGACAAGCAGAATCTCCCGATTCGGCTCAACCGTATCGTGGTGGGCAGTATCTTGCCGCCTAAAGGGGTCCTGGAGCAGACGGCCCAGACGATCATCCAGGAGCAGCGGAGGATCACGATGGTGGAGTTTCAGAAGGCGGAGGAGGCGCGGGAGAAGGCGGAGCGGCAGCGCGGCATCGCCGACCGGGCGTATCGGGAGTCGCTGGGCCTGACGGCGCCGGAATTTGTGGACTTGCGGCGGATCGAAGTGCAGAAAGAGATCGTCCAGCACGCTCCGACCGCGCTGACGGTGATCATGGGGCTTGAACGGGTGGGCATCAACATCCCGCCGCTCGGCGTGGAGAAGTAAAGCGGCTCGGCAAGCATAAGGCCGGCGGCCGCTGAAGCAGCTGCTTCGGCGCGCCGGCCGTTACTTGACCACCCAGACGCGATAAGACTTCGCGTTGAGCGGCTTTCCGATCTTACGCACCCCGATCTCGCCCGGGTTCATGACGTCGTCGCCGGAGTCCGTTTTCCTGGCCGGGTAGCGGTCGCTCCTGATCAACGTTCCCTGCTCGTCGTAGAAGTCGACCATAAGGTCGGCGTGTTCCCGAAGACCGCCGTCGTACGCGGTATTGAGCCAGTCCAGCCGTTTCAACGCCTTAAAGACCACAGAGATCGTGCCGTCCTTGTCTTCGCGCACGCTAAGCACGCGCAACGCGCGATTCTGCTCGACGGCCGTCTGCGTGTTTCCGGTACCACTGAGCTGGGCTTGGACCACGCTCCGGACCTCGTCCGGCTGCACGGTGCCGCGCACCTTGCAATACACCGTCCGGCCTTTTTCCGCCTGTTCGATCACCTGCACGTCATGGACATAGCCCGATGCGATCGTCTGGACGATGTCCTTGAGCAAAGGCGAGTCCACGACCGCCGCCGTTTGTTCCCGGAATGAAGGCCAGGTGCTGATCGCGAGCCGAAGCGCTTCCCGGCAGGCGGTTGCTTTCGCCTCCGTCGGCGTTTCAGGGTCGTGGTAGGTGTAGCGATAATCGCCCATGATGTCGGTTCGATCGGATTGGGACCAAGCCTGTTGCGCGAACGAAAAGAACATGCCGCCCGTCAGGAGCAAGGCCAACGGACGGACGCCGAGCGTCTGTCTCGAACACCTCATCGCCGCCTCCCTCCTTTCACCATGGAGTATCATCATGCTACCACGCGATTTCACGGGTCGGCAAACGACGTTCCCGTGTCCTTCCTGAGAGCGTCGGCCAAGGCTCGAATAGTCAGAGGGGCGTTCCCTTCCGCCCGGTTGTTGGCCAGGACATAGGGGATGACGCCGTCCGCAAGGGCTTGGCGAATGAGAGCCAGGGCGTCCCGGCGCATCTGCGGTTGGACTTTGACGATACCCGTGTAAGGCGCGTACCGCTCGACCGCCTTGGCGTAGGCTAGGCCCAGCGGGGTCAGGAGCCGGAGCACCGTAAATCCGGCCGTAAACGTGCGGCTGAGCCGCCGATGCTGTTCGAGTAGGGGCGGCATGGCGGTCCAGTGGTTGTACACATGGGCGACCCCGTGAGCTTTCAGGAGATCGCGGTAGCGAGGGCCGAGGTGCGCCGAGTTGCGGACTTCTACGGCATAACGCGGGCCGGCAGGCAGCTTCGAGAAGAACCGGTCAAGTGCGACAAGAAAAGCGTTGGAGTCCGGGCCGAATCGCTGGAACTCAAAGATGAAGGGGCCGGCATGGTCCCCGAGCCCCTCGCGCGAGGGCCGAAGCACGAAGTCGTCGCACAGGGCGGCATCGAGAAACCGGGGGTTCGGGTTGCCGGCGCGCCGGCCGTATCGCGGCAGATCGGCGAAGGCTGGAACGGTGATGTCTTCCCATACCTTCGAACAGAAGTGGAAGTCCGTCGGAACTTGGGTGGCGTAGAAAGCGAGTTGGCTGGTTGTCGGCGGGCGGTAGAACGTATGATCCAACCCGACGGTCCTGAATAACGGCGCGCCATTGTATTCATAGGCCGCGTATTCGGCCAGACAATCCTTGGCAAAACGGTTCTTAGCATAGGACCGTGTGTACACCAAACCCCGCCAGCCTTCATAGGCCCAGGAGCTGGTTCCAAACCGAACACGGTCGCGATCGCCGATCACGAGATTCCCAGGCGCCGCCTCTCAGATCGACAGGAGGCCGGCGATGGCCGCAAGCCCTCCTCCGCAGGAAAGGCAAAAGCCGATTGCGCCGGCGACGAACCACGGTGTCATGCGGGCCAGGTCAGCCCGGTTCAGTCGGGCATGGTGCTCCACCGGCGAGATCCACCAGTGAGGGGGCGGCGCCGACCGGGCAGCCAGGCTGCGGTACAGCAGGACGTGATACCGCAGGCCGGCCAGCAGGCCTATGACGAAGCCGGCGCCCAACGCCCCGAGGCCGAGTTCGACCAACAAGTGTGGCGTCAGCCAGACGGCCGCGAGCCCGAAAAGACCCACCGCCGCGAGCCCGCCGAGCACGAACAGGCTTTCGATCATGTGCCGGATTGTACCCGAAGAGTTTCTCCGGGAACAGCCCGCCTTGACTTGAACCGGGTCTTCACTCAGACTCACCGCTATGTCACCATTCTCGGATCGGGAGCTGCTGGATCGCCTGGCGGAGCGTGCCGGAATCGCCTCGGAGTATTACGATGTCAACGGAGCTCGGCACGTGACACCGGAAGACACCAAGCGCGCCGTTCTCGCCGCGATGGGATTCCGCGTTCAATCAACCCATAATCTGATGGAGGAACTACAACGGTGGGATGAGTCGCCCTGGCGACGACCCTGTGATCCGGTTGTGATCGCGCACGAGGGCGACGACTCGGGGCGTTGGTCGTTTCGTCTGGCGGTCGAGGAACGCGAGCAGCAGACCCTCCGCATTATTTGGCAGATCCGCGATGAAACCGGCCATGTCCGTCATGAGCGGGAATCGGGGCCGGGTCTGACGCCGTGCGAGGTGCGCTACCTGGACGACCGGCGGTATATCCGGGTCGAAATGCCGTTTCCGCGCGATCTGCCGATGGGCTACTACGACGTAACCGCGCGGGCGCAGGGAATCGAATCCGACTGGGAAGGGTCGTTTCTCCTCATCCTCGCCCCTCGCCATTGTTATGTGCCCCCCATCTTCCAGGAGGCGCGGCGCATCTGGGGGGTGGCGGTGCAGCTCTACGCCCTCCGATCGTCGAGAAACTGGGGGATCGGAGACTTCGGCGATCTCTTCGGAATCGTCGAATGGGCGGCGAAGAACCTGGAAGCCGGCGCCATCGGGCTCAATCCGCTTCATGCGTTGAAAAATACCCGGCCGTTTCATATCAGCCCCTATTCTCCGAACAGCCGGCTTTATCTGAACGAGCTGTATCTCGACATCGAACGCATTCCGGAGTTCAGCACATCGGCGGAGGCCCGGAACCTGGTGCGTGACGCCCGGTTTCGTTCGATGCTGGAAAACCTGAGAAAGTGCGATCTGGTAGACTACGACGCCGTCGCCGCCGTCAAGCGATCGGTGCTTGAACGACTCTTTGCGCAGTTTCTCCGGGACAACTTTTCCGAGGTTGGCGAGCGCATGGAGCCGACGACGGAACGAGGCCGGGCCTTCGCGCGGTATGTGCGGGAACAAGGCGAGGCGCTGGAGCGGTTCGCCGTGTATCAGGCGCTCGATGAGGAGATGAGCCGTCGGGATCCGCCCGTGTGGATATGGCAGGAGTGGCCAGAAGGCTATAGGCACCCGGCCTCCGCCCAGGTCGGCGAGTTTGCCCGGCGGCGTCGAACGCGGATCCGGTTTCATCAATATGTTCAATGGGTGACCGAACAGCAGTTGCAGAACGTGGTGGAGCAGGCCGAACGCCTGGGCATGCCGATCGGCCTGTATCATGATCTGGCCTTGGGCAGCGATCGGTCCGGCGCGGACGGGTGGGCGTTTCAGGACGTGCTGGCGTTAACGGCCGATTGCGGCGCGCCCCCTGATCCGTTCGCGCCGGAGGGGCAGAATTGGGGCCTTGCGCCCGTGAACCCGGTGGCCCTGCGGGCTACCGGGTACCGCATGTTCATCGAGTTGATCCGCAAGAATCTCCGGCACGGAGGCGCCATCCGCCTCGACCATGTGATGGCGCTGTTCCGCCTGTTCTGGATTCCGCGCGGCCTGCCCGCTTCGGCCGGCGCCTACGTGCATTACCCGGCCGAGGAGTTATTGGCTATCGTGGCGCTCGAAAGCGTCAGGGCCAAAACGGTGATGATCGGGGAGGATTTGGGCACGGTCCCCGATTGGATCCGGGAACGGCTGGCGCGGGCGAAGGTGCTGTCCTATCGCGTCTTCTATTTTGAGCGGACGAGGGACGGAGAATGGAAGCGGCCGGCCGATTACCCGGAACAATCCATCGCGGTGGTTTCGACTCACGATCTCCCGACATTGGCCGGGTTCTGGGCCGGGGAAGATCTGGCCGTGCGGGCTTCGCTGGGCTTCTACGCCGACGAGTGCGCGAGGCGGGAGGCGTGGGAGCAACGGCAGCGGGATAAGGCCGGAATCTTGACCGCCTTGCAGGCGGAAGGGCTCCTGCCGGACGGGATCACGACCGACCCGGCCACCGCCCCGGCCATGACACCCGCGTTATGTCGGGCGATTCATACGTACCTCGGGCGGACGCCGTCGTGGCTGGTGTTGGCCTCTCTGGAAGACGGGATCGGAGAAAAGGCCCAGGCCAATCTGCCGGGCACCGTCGAAGCGTATCCGAATTGGTCGCGCAAGCTTGCGCTCGATCTGGAAGAACTGCGCCGGGACAGCCGATTTGACGACCTGGCGGCGGCGCTGAAGGCGGCCCGTGGGGGATCGACGTTCGGGCGGCCGGGGGCGGTCTAAAGCGAGGAAGCGATGACGGGTGGCAAGCAGAAGAACCGTCTGGTGCTGAGCATCGCGGCGGCGCTGTTTCTCGGTATCGTGGTGATGGAGACCTTCATCCCCGCCAACGTCGTCGGAGCTTACGGGTTTGTGCTTCCGATCTTACTGGTGGCGACGGTCGGAAACCGGAAACTGATGTATCTGACAGTCGCGCTCTGCATCATCGCGACGTACATCGGCCTGTTGCGACCCGCGAAGCCGGGCCGGTTCGTCTCGGCGGTCATCAACCGGACGGTCGTGGTGTGCGTCTTGGGGATCGTCGCCTATGTCAGCATGACCGGGGAGGAACGCAAGGCCAGGGAAGCAGCGGCGCGGGCTGCGTTGGCCCTCCAGACGGAGAATCTTCTTCGAGCCAACGCGCAGTTGGTCGACATCAAGGACAAGCTGAACCGCTCGGAACGCTTGGCGGCGGTCGGCCAGCTCGTCGCCTCCGTCGCGCATGAGGTCGGAACTCCCCTGCATTCCATTGCCTGGCACGTGCAGGCCCTGGCCGAAGAACCGGGTGTCACGCCGGAAATGAAGAAGCGGATCGAGATCATCGATGAGCAGATCAACCGCGTCGTCCAGATCATTCAGGACCTGCTTTCGTCGACGCGGCAACGGAAACCCGAACCGACCTGGCTGCCGGTGGAACGTTTGGTCCGACCGGTCGCCGCGCTGATGGAGCCGGCGTTTCATGCGAAAGGTGTGGCCTTGAGGGTCGAACTGGGGCCCGATCCGCCGCAAGTCTGGGCCGATGCGGACAAACTGCAGCAGGTGCTGGTCAATCTGCTCACCAACGCGTTGACTGCTACCCCGTCGGACGGCGAAGTTCGGGTGACGGTGGGAATCCGGCCGGCCTCGACCGACGAGGCGGACGCGGGCGTGCGGGCCGGACGGCCGCCGGTGGAGAGAATGGTTACGGTCACCGTGAGCGATACCGGCTGCGGAATGCCCAAAGAGCATCTCCAGCGGGCGTTCGAGCCGTTCTTCACCACCAAGGCCCTCGGCAGAGGAACGGGCTTAGGGCTGTTTCTCAGCCGCGAGGCAGTGGCCGCCCACGGGGGCTGTCTCACGATCGACAGCGAAGAGGGGAAGGGGACGACGGTGGTGATCGCGCTGCCGGGGCTGCAGGAACGCCCGGTAGAAGTCGTCTAGCGTATGCAATCGGCGGCGAAAATCCTGGTGATCGACGACGACGCGGTGGCGCGCGATCTGCTGGCCGAAGCCCTCAAGAAGGAGGGCTACGAGGTCGAAGCCTTCGCCGGCGGCGCGGAGGCGATCGAGCGGGGCCGAAAGGCGCCTGTCGATCTCGTGTTGACCGACATCCGTATGGGTGCGGTGGACGGTCTGACCGTGCTGCGGGAGTTCAAGAAATTCAGCCCGGACACGCCGATCGTGTTGCTGACGGCGTTTGGATCGCTCGAAGGCGCGATCGAAGCAATGAAGCAAGGCGCGTACGACTATTTGGCCAAGCCGTTCAAGAAGGAAGAGATCAAGCTGGTGGTCCAACGCAGTCTCGAACATTGTCGGCTCGTCCGCGAAAACGCCCGCTATCGCGCCGAACTGCGGGACCGGGAAGAGTGGTCACAGATGGTCGGCAGCAGCCCGGCGATGCTGGAAGTGTACAAGCTGGTTGCGCGGGTGTCCGAAGGGCGCAGCACGGTCCTGCTGGAAGGCGAGAGCGGAACGGGCAAGGAGCTGATCGCCAAAGCGATTCATACGAACAGCCCGAGACGCGACAAACCCTTCGTGCCGGTCAACTGCGCCGCGTTGCCCGATGCGTTGTTGGAGTCCGAGATGTTCGGCCACGAGAAAGGCGCATTCACCGGCGCGACCGCCGCCAAGCCGGGCTTGTTCGAGACCGCGAACGGCGGGACGCTGTTTCTGGATGAAATCGGCGATCTGGGCGCGGTCCTGCAGGTCAAGCTCCTGCGGGTGATGCAGGATCAGGAAGTCCGCCGGGTCGGCGGCACCAGTTCGGTCAAAGTCGATGTCCGTATCATCGCCGCGACCAACCGCGATCTGGCGAGCTTGGTCAGGGAAGGCAAGTTCCGGGACGATCTCTACTACCGCCTGAACGTCGTTCGCATCGTGCTGCCTTCGCTGGCCGAGCGGCGCGAAGATATTCCGCTGTTGGCCTATCACTTTCTGCGCAAGTACACGGGCGGCGCCTCGCATCCGGTCAAGGGATTTCTGCCGGAGACGATGGCGCTGTTGCAGCGCTATCGCTGGCCGGGGAACGTGCGGGAACTGGAAAATGCCATCGAACGGGCCGTGTCGCTCAGCCACGGCCCGTTCGTCATGCCGGACGATCTGCCTGAAGCTATCCGCAACACCGGCTCCGTTCAGGAAGAAAAGCCGGCTTCTAAAGACGTGCGCCCGGAGGAGGCGCTGTTGACCCTGGACGAGGTTGAGAAACGGCACTTGATTCGGGTGTTGAAAGAGACGAAGGGCAACAAAGTCCGCGCGGCAAAGATTCTGGGAATCGACCGGCGGACGCTCTATCGGATGGCGGAACGATTTGGAATCGACCTGGTAGAAGAACCGGAAAATGGCTAGCGGAATTTGGCTACAACACGCGCAGGGCGTTCTTGATCAGTCGTAGGTGGTTCGCGGCGCTTTGCGGCAATGGGGTGGGGGACGCCTCCCACGCCGTGAAAATGCCGTCCTTTCCTTCATAGGAAACATGAAGCGTGAGGCGCGTACTCTCCTCCGAGAGCGGGGTAACGGAGGCCATCACCCAACTTCTCCCCACGCCGAAGCGCCAGTTCAACATCCAGCTCCAGGGATACGGCATATTCGGCAGGTAGTGCCGGTAGCCGGTCGTCAGCTTGCCCGAGTCTTCCTTCTCCACGTCATAGCCGTCCGCCGCCAGCACGTCGATCACGGCTTCCCGCACCTGGTCGGCCGGGACGGGTAGGACCGCCTCGATGGTATCGGCCCCGGGCTGCGGCTGCCTCCCGGCGCACGCCCACAGCAAGCCCGCGGCGATCACGAGGAGCAGGGTGGTTCGTAAGCGGCGCATGGGTCGGTCGGATCCTGTGCGTTATTTCCCAAGTCGGTACACCAGATGCGTGTCCGTCTGCGCCACGCCTTCAATGGCGTGAATTCTTGTGAGGACGAGTTGCGTGAGCGCGTCCTGGTCCGGGACTTCCACAATCGCAAAAATATCGGGCTTGCCCCAGCAGGGATCGATTGTCTTGATCTCTTTGATTTCCGACAAGGCCCGGACCACGTCGCTGGTTTGGCCGGGCAACACGTTGATCAACACGTAGGCGCGGTCGGGCATCGTTCACACTCCATTGGGTACCGCTCTGTTGCGCGGAACGCACGACGCGTGACAAAGAACGGCAGGAAACGTAGCGGATACGCCGTGAGGAAGTCAATATCGCCGATAAGGCGCCGCGAGCACGCAGGGGCTCCGGTCGCGCGCGTCTCCGTTCCGGGGACGCATTTCTACTTGGGAGCGACCAGTAACTCGACCGTGTAGCGGTCGCTGACGCTGGTGAGATCCATTTCGAGCCCGCGCGGATTGCCGATCCGTCCCTCCGGATCGTACACGAAGCAAAAGAGCGTCCTGCAGTGTTCGCGCGCTGCGTATCGTTCGGCGTCCGCCTGCAACTGCTCGGCGATTTCCCGCGCGCCGACGCCCGGCCGCGTTTTTTTGACAACGATCGCGATGCCTTCCCGGTTCAAGAAAAACGTCGTCCGGCTGGCGCAATCCGTATAGAACGGCATCCATTCTTCTGAGCTGATCTCGTCGAACTCCAGACGCAGCAAGGCGTAGAACAAGTCCTGCACGTCGTATTCGTCTTCGACGTCCAGGGTCGCGCGGTATTCGCGGCGGAGCCGAAGTTGCCGGACGACCATGTGAAAGCGCGTGCAGATCTTCCGGACGAGATCCAGAGGATCCGGCTCATCGCCGGAATCCGAGGGCGTCGGCTTGGTCGAGTCCGGTCGGGAATCGTCCGGCTCGCCGGCTCTGCGGGCGGCGCTTCGTGTGGACGCACCGGCCTGTCGCGTGAGATGCGCGTCCATGGGCGAGGGCGCAAGTTTGGAGGTCGCCTGGGGGCGAGGCCTGTGACCGGCCGCGGGAGCCAGCTCTGGTCCGTCCGGCTGCAGGATCCCCGAAGATACGTTCGGTGGAGGAGCGACTTCGGCTGCATCAGCCGGCGGAGGCATGGCGCTGACCGGAGTCGGTGGCCCGGCGGCAGCCCAGGGCGGCGACTCCAAAGCCGGTGGAGCGGCCGGCATCGCATGCGTCCGCGCGGGATGGCGCTTGGGGTCCGCCGGTTGGACAGGCGACGGAAAGACGGGGATCGGCGCCGACGGCGAAGAGACCGGAACAGTCGCCTGGTCAGGTTGCGGAGACCCGTAAGGCGGGGTCTCGGTCCTCTGAACCGGAGAGGGAGCGGACTGGGCCGGACTGACCGACGGGGAATACGCCGCAGTCTGCGTTGGAGGGGGTGGCGGCGGCATGGCCGAACTCGGCGCGAATGCTACGGAAGCGGGTTGAACCGGCGGCGAGTTCGGGGGAGCCGCGGCCACGGCCGCTTGCGGGGGAGCCGGCGGCTGAGCAGATGGAGCGGGCGAAGTCGCTGTCGCGGACGCAGGGGCGGCGGCAACGTTTGTCGCCAGTGGAATCGACATCGTGACTGGCGGAGGGGCAACCGGCGGCACCAACGACGCGACGGTAACCCGCGCGGGCGGGACCAGCGCCAGATGGGGAGCGCTTTGCGGCGTCCCGGCTTGCGGCGGGCTCGCGGACGGTTCCCCAGGGCTCAATCCCAGCAAGTCGAGCTTCTTGCTCTCCAGTTTGGCGATCAGCCCGTTCAGCATGGACAGCGTCTCGGTGATCTCCGTCGGCGTGTTCGTACGGAGTTTGTAATGCTGGTGCGCCTGGAACTCGGGGGACTTGTCGCCGAAAATGCGTCGGATGCTTTCGCGAATTTGTAGCTCCGCCCGCGCGCGGAACGCATCGCGATAGGGAAACCCTTCGCTCTTCAGGTCTTCGACCTTGGCAACCTGCTTGCGGAGCATGTCGATGCCCTGATTGATCTCTTCGATCGCGAGGGCGGTTTTCGACCGGCCGCTGGATTTCGCTCGTGCCATCGCCGTGTTCTCGTAGCGGTGAGTCTAGCGTAGGGTCGAGAGGCAGGCAAGGAAACGAGGGATTCCGGACAAGAAGGATGACTGCTCAGTAAGATTCGCGTGGTCTTAGGCCGAAGGCAGTTACTGATCGCTGAGGTTCCACCCGTCGGCCTTTAACGTCGTGAGACCGACGAGACGAGCAAGCTCGGTTTGGTGCCCCCGACACGAATTGAACGTGCGACCTACGGTTTAGGAAACCGCTGCTCTATCCTACTGAGCTACGGGGGCGTGGCCGTTACGATACTGGAAGGGCGAGATGAAGTCCAGTGAGCGAAAGGCTATCGCAGTCCGAGGGCGGCGGGCAGGCGGCCGACGCCCGCCCGCGTCCCCCTCGACGAGATAGGCGCTAGCGGGCCAGATTGATCGCCTGACGGTTGGCTTCGTCGCGCTTGCAGCTCTCCTCGGCGATCATCCGCTGGCCGGGGCTCGCGTCCTTGGGGATGCGGTCCAGACAGGCCTGGAGGGTGTCGCCCGCCGTGCCGGAGGCCGCTCGCGACGATGTGGTGGTCACAATCCCGCCGCGGTTAATGGCTTCCGCCTTGCAACTCTCTTCGGCGACCATCCGCTGTCCCGGGCTGGCATCCTTTGGAATCCGACTCAGGCAGGCCTGGAGCATGTCGCCCGAGACGGCCGGCGCGCCGGCTTGGCTGGCGGTGCCGCCGGCTCTGGTCATGCCGCCGCCGTCTGTTGCACAGGATGCCAGGAACAGGGTGGATGACGCGAATAAGATGAGTGCGCCCATGGCTTGCATCGCTTTCATACCAATGGCCCTCCTTTGGAAAATGGATGCGTGACTATAAATGGAAGTGCATGGGCAAAGCAAGAATCACCGTGCCGTTACCGCGGCTTGTTCGGACTTCGCCAAAAGCTCTTTTCTCGATGGCACTTGTGTCAGAATGTCGGCGCGGACCTGGTAGATTCCGGGCAGCCGTTGCCCGATGGCGTACACGAGCCCGCCGACTTGATTGCCCAACGCGAGCTTTCCGCCGACCTTACCGTCTTTGCCCGTCGCGATGAACTCGGCGGCCGGCGCGACCAGCCCATACGACGCGAGTTGGCCGGCTTGCTTGAGCACCCGTTCTTCCGCGGGCAGATTGGCCACGCGGCTGACGAAGAGATCGGCCGTTTCCTGGTTCACTTTAGCGGTCGGCTGATCCTCCAACACCCATTCGTTGTTTTGGTGGATGAGCACGTAGTGCTCGTCCCGCGTTCTGACCGACAACATCGCGATGTCGGGGAACTCCAGACCCAGGAGACGCTTGTCCTGCAGGGCGAAGAGGTCCTTGGTGAGATCGCGGATCGCGGTCGGATTGATTCGATAGATCGGCCCGTCCGGTTTAGTCTCGGCAAAGGCCTCCCCGCCGGCCGGATCCGGCTGGTAGAGCTTGACGACCTGATCCGCGTCGCCGACATGGATGGTCACTTTGACGTTCGGACTCCTCAGCTTCTTGGCGATTGCATCCCGCTCGGGGCCGGGATCGACGATGCCGAGCGCCTTCAGGTCTTCTAGTCGGAACAGCAGCGTGCGCACCTCCGTTTGGTCCGCCTCCGCCTCGATCGGATACCGAATCTTCCATTTCTTTTTCGGCTTTTCGTCCACCTGATACAGGACAATCTCGGTCGTGGGATAGGTCAGCCGGATGCGATCGACCTGATTCTGGTCGAACCGAAAGATGTCTTTCCGTCGGAAGGTCATCAGGGTCTTGTTGAGAAGATCTTTCGGCGCCAGGTCGGTCAGCAGCACCTTCTGGTCGGACCCGCGCAATACGTACAGCGTGGAGGACAACGGTCCGGTGTCGCCGATGGCGTACGTTTCCTGCTTGGCGCCGGCCGAGACGGTGATCATCGTGGAAGGATGGTCCAGGCCGAACGGCGCGAGCGCGGTCGCTTTCTCTTCCACGACCCGCTGCACCTTGCCTGTGACCAGCGCGCGGATCAGCGCTTGGACTTCACGTTCGTCCGCCTCGGTCTTCAGCGGCGCAGCGATGGTCCATCCGCCGCTGCTCTTGTCGAGCGCGATCTCGCCGGCGTCGGATTTCACCGTCAAGCCGCTGATCTCCCGTTCGTCGAACGGGAGCAGTTTCCTGGTCTGCGCCTCGGTCTCCTGCTCCATCCGTTGGGCCGGCAGCTCGACAAAATACACGTAGGCTCCCAGCCCAGCCAGCGCGACCGCCATGAACAGCGTGACGTAGTAACTCTTCATGGAGGATCAGAGACGCCGCCGTTTTCTCCAGACCGTGATGCCCCACAGGAAGGTGACAAGGGGGAGGCTCAGCACTTGGACATACAGCAGGATGCGTTCCTGGATCGGATTGGGAATGAACGGGCGCAGCGCCGGCTCTTTGGGCGTGATCGAAATGAGTTCACGTTCCTCGGCCAGCCAACCGGCGGCGTGCAGAAAGAAGTCGGTGTTGCCGGGGAAATTCAGAAACGCGTTGCTGGCAAACGACGAATTGCCGACCACGACGATGGCCGGACGCGGTTTGCCCTCCTCGGGCGGCTTCTTCGGCGTGAGCGCGGCGGCCAAGTGTACGGGGCCCTGGACGTCTTCTTTCTCGCTGAAACTCACGACCCGCCCTTTTATGTTCGTCTCCGCCCAACTGCGCGGCGACGTGCGGGCCAGGGGCACGAAGTCCCACTCCTTCGCCGCGTCTTCATGGAACGTGACATGTCGCGACAACGGCAACAGGACGGCCGAGGTCAGATCATGCGTGATTTCGTGATCGGTGAACACGCTGACCAGCAGAGCGGTCAAATCTCCCAAGGCCAGACGATTTTGGAGATCCACCACAACGCCCTTGCCCAACTCCACCCCCCATTTGGCCAGCAAATCGTCCAGATCGGCTTGCGTATCCGGATCGATGAGAAACATCACGCGGCCGCCTCGCTCGACGTACCGTTCGATGCGGTCCTTTTCTTCTTTCGTCACCGGTCGGCGCGGACCGGCGATGATCAGGGCGGCGGCATTGTCCGGTACGGCGCTTTCCTGGAGCAACGAGACGGTGCCGACGTCATAGCCCTGCTTGATCAAGGCTTCTTTCGCCAGCGCATAGCCGTTGCGCTCACGATCTTCCAGGCTGTGCTCTCCATGTCCTTCCAGAAAGAGCAGGCGTTTCTTGGTGTCTTTGGAGACTCGGATCAGGGCGCTCGTCAGCTCGACCTCGGAGGGTGAATTGATCCGGACGGACTGCGAGCCGCTTTCCAACACAGCCGTGTCAGCCCGCGTAATGCCGTACTCACGTGCGACGTTCGGGCTCCGTTCGGGGTCGATGAACTGCACCGTCAACTTGTCGCTGGCCTGGCGGTAGCTGTCGAGCAAGTCGCGGTAGGTATTGAACGCCTGGCTCCGCTCTTGGGCGAATACGGTGATCTTGACCTCGCGGTTCAGGCTGCGCAGGACCCGATAGGTCTGCGGTGCGAGCGTGAAGTGTTGGGTCTCAGAGAGGTCCCAGCGGTGCGCGTGGCGGCTCGCGAGGAAGTTCACGATGCCCAAGATGCCGATGAAGAGCGCGACCATGAGCACGCTGTTGGCGCCCAGCCGGGTCGAGCGGCGGGCGGAGAAGGCCTTGAGTGCCTCGAAGTGGATGACGAAGAAGACGATCAGGCAGACGAGCGCTAAGCCCTCGCACAGCGTGACCAGCCACAGTTTGTCCGGCGCCAGCCCGTAGGCGACCAGCCCGGCGACGGCCAGTCCGGCTCCCGTGATGCCGATCGGAACGGTCGACCTAGTCACTTCCATCGGGCCGACTCCACGACACGGTGCGCGAGGAAGAGCATCAGCACGATCCCGCTCAGGTAGTACACGAGGTCTTTCGTGTCCACGAGCCCCCGGACTAGATGATCGTAGTGTTCGATGAAGGAGAGGTACGAAATGAAGTTGCCTACCGGGGTGTCGCCGAGGATCGATCCCAATGCGCCCAGCAGCCAGATGAGGATCAGCAGTCCGAAACTCAAAAATGCGGCCACGATCTGGTTCTCAGTTAGAGCGGATGCGAAGACTCCGGTGGCGAGGAACAGCGCGCCCATGAGGGCGAGGCCCAGATAGCCGGTCAACACGGGGTTCCAATCGAAGTCGCTGAAGACCGAGAGCGTAAGGGGTACGAGGCCGGTCAGGCCGAGAATTCCCAGAAAGATCACGAAGACGCTCAGGAACTTGCCCACCACGATCTCGTTGATGCCGATCGGTGCGGTCATCAGGAGTTCGAAGGTGCGCAGCTTGCGTTCTTCGGCGAACAACCGCATGGTCAGGATGGGCAAGGTCAGCAGCAACACGATGGCGGTGCTGTAGAAGGTCGGGCGAAAGACCAACTCGTTGAGATTGATTTGAGCCGTGGCCCCCTGGATCTGCATGAAGCGAATGGCTTGGTTGCCCGCATTCACCACGGCCAGATAGGATAAGACTCCGAAAATCAGCAGGAAGACGCAACCGACGACATACACCACCGGAGACACGAAATACGAACGCAATTCTTTCGCAATGATGGCTCTGACCGGAGTCATGACGTACGTGAATCGATGATCTGATTATCCTTGGCGTTCGGTGTCGATCGCTTGAGACTCTTTCTCACGGCTTGCTTCGCGAGCCTGCTCCACCCCTTCCTCGCGCTGGGTCAACCGCAGGAAGACGTCTTCCAGGGTCATGGAAACGGTTTTTAATTCCAGCAGGCCCCAGTTGTGACCGACCACGAACCGGGCGATGTCCTCACGAAGGTCGCGCCCCAGTTCGCACTCGATCAGATACGTCCCCGGTTCCCCAGCGGCGAAGACGTTCAGCACGCCGGAAATCGTGCGCAGCTGGTCGAGACCGTCCGCAGGCGGCGACTTCACGGTGATGCTGATTTTCTCCGAGCGCCGGAGCCTGGCGGATAGCCTGTCCGGCGTGTCCACGGCGACGATCCGTCCGTTGTTGATGATCACCACTCGTTGGCAGACGGCCGTCGCTTCCGGCAGGATGTGTGTGCTCAGGATCACCGAGTGGGAGCCGGCCAGGCTTTTGATCAGTTCACGGATTTCGATGATCTGCTTCGGGTCGAGCCCGACCGTCGGCTCGTCCAGAATGAGAACCGGCGGATCATGCAGCAGGGCCTGGGCCAAGCCCACACGCTGCCGGTACCCCCGGGACAGGTTCGCAATGAGCCGGTGGCGGACCTCGCCCAGTGACAGCCGTTCGATCACGCGAGCCATCCCGTTCGCAAGTCTGTGTCCGTTCAAGCCGCGCAGGCGGCCTGCGAACGTCAGGTACTCCGTGACCGTCAGTTCCTGATAGAGCGGCGGGGTTTCAGGAAGATAGCCGATTCGGCGTTTCACCTCCATCGGTTGCTCCAAACAGTCGTACCCGGCCACCCGGGCCGTGCCTTCCGTCGCGGGCATGAAACAGGTCAGAATCCGCATGGTCGTGGTCTTGCCGGCGCCGTTCGGCCCCAGAAAAGCCAGGACCTCGCCCTTCTCGACGGTGAAGGTCACTGCTTCAATAGCCGTAAGTCGGCCGTATCGTTTCGTAACGTTCTGAACTTCGATCATGAAGTTGGTCGCGAGATGAACAGCAGGGGCTGGCGGCTTAAGAACCCGCCTCATGGACCGAACCGGCGGGCCTGGTGCGGATATTATCCAGTCTGTGCAGGTCAGTCAAGGGAGCGGCCATGCGCGTCGGTCGCCGATGCGATGCGACAAGGAACCGCTTTACAGACAAATTCCATCCTGCTACATTTACGTCGCTTGTGAAAGGCGCAGGAGACTCTGACGGGAACGAGGAGAATTCGTCATGAGCGGACATCTTGTAGCGTCGTCGCTTGTGCTCGCCGTAGGCTTTGTCTTCACGGCCGTCGCTGTTTCGACCGCGACGACGGCCGGCTCAACGGTTCACCGGGTGCAAGGTCAGGTCGTGGCGGTGAATGTCAAGGATAAGCCGCCGGTCATCGTGGTGAAGACCGTGACCGCGAAGAAGCAGGAACTGATCGTCGGGGCGACGGTCGAGGCGAACGCGTCGATCACTCGCGGGAAAAAGCCGGTCATGCTCGCCGATATCAAGGAAGGAGAAACCGTTGATCTGACCTATGTGAAGAACCCGGACGGCCTGGTGGCCCAATCGATCCGTGTCCGGTGAGGGTGGAGGTTCAATGTCGTCCAAAGTCATCCAGTGTGCTGTTGGGATTATCTGTGCGGGATTGTTGAGCGTATCGGTCGGCTGCGCCGGAAAGAAACTTTCGACATCGGCGTCCGATCAGACGATGATACCCGGTGAAAAACCGCAGACTGAAGCTCAGTCGGCTTCGCCGCCCAGCGCCGAAGCGTCTGCGCCGACGATCACGCCACAGACCGAAGCGGCGACGGCGCGTGCGGAAGCCGTACCGGAAGCTTCAGTTCCTCAGCCGGAGCCTTCCCAAGCCGAAGCTCCGGCGGAAGGGCCGAAGATGGAGGAGGCCAAGACCGAGTCGATACCTCCTTCGGCCGCTCCATCTGGGCCTCCGCCGGTTGAGCAGACACCCAGTGCTCCGCTCCCTCCTTCCGTCACAGAGTCGGCCCCGCCGATCGCGGAGTCAGCCCCGCCGGCCGCGCCGCCATCTTCAGCTCCTACTTCCCCTGAAGCAGTCATGACTTTGGCCGATGTCTTTTTTGACTTTGATCGGTTTGCTATTCGCCAGGACGCCCAGGCGACGCTGGAGGCCAATGCGCGTTGGCTCAAAACGGTGAATGGGCGCAAGGTCCTCGTCGAGGGTCATTGCGACGAACGGGGAACGGTCGAATACAACCTGGTTCTGGGCGAGAAACGCGCGCAGTCCGTCAAGCAATACCTCCAGGAACTCGGCGTGCCGGCCTCGCAGATACAGATCACCAGCTTCGGCAAGGAACGGCCGTTCTGCACCGAGCATAGCGATGCTTGCTGGCAACAGAATCGCCGTGCCCATTTTGTGCTGCAGTAGCCGAAACGTTTGATGTCATCCCGTCGGTTCCTTCGGGATTCCGGAGAGATTCCGGGAAAAGAGGAGGGATGCTGTGAGGTCACGTCAAGTCTTCCTGAGCTATGGAACGGTGATGCTCTTGCTGATCGGATGCGCCGGTAAGGGGGAAGTCATCGCGGTCAACATCCCGGCGAAACACCAAGCTGTCGAGGCAACAGCCAAGAATCCGGGCGGCCCTCACGTAGCCGTGATGGCGTTCGAAGATGGGCGATCGAACAAGACCAGGCTGGGAACCCGCACCCATCTCTTTGGCGGCGAGAGCCATTTTAATCTTCCCAATGGCGCGGACCCGAGCGAGGCGACGGCGCTGGCCCTGGTGGAGTACTTGGCGAAGAAGGGTTGGAACGCTTCGTTGGTGAAAGCCGGGGGGACGAACGGCGCCGATGTCACCATTTCAGGAAAGATTCTGGAGCTTTCGATCGACGCCAAGAGCGGATTCGGTTCGACGGAGATCGTCGCGAAGAACAAGCTTGTGCTCCAGGCCAAGAACCAGGCGGACGGGAGCCTGGTTCGTGAAACGCTGAACGGCCTGGGGACGGACAGCGTCTTTTGGTTCGATCCAAAGGATGGACAGGATCTGATCAACGAGGTGTTGGAAAGGAATTTTGACAAGTTCTTGTCGGATACCACAATCGAAGGAAAGTCTCTGCGTCTCAAATAGCGGAAGCCTTTTACGCCGTCGAGGCTTCGCCCTATTTCTCGAGGAAGATCGGCGTCGCTTCGTCCGTCTTTTCAAGAGATTCGCGATCCTTCACACGCATCCTTTTCGGGGGGATTGACTTAAGTCTCAGCCATCCATTATAACGCCCCAACCTGTTGCCCTTAGGCGCCTCCTCAAATTCATTGCTTTTCCTCGGCTCGTTCGGGCTATCCGACTAGGAACCCTTTGTATACCAAGGTAGGGGAAAGGCCTACACTGTCGGTATTGTTGCTGGAGTGGAAATCGCTTAGGTTATCGCCAGGCACGCTCGGCAGCAGCCGGGGTCGGAACTCCGTGAAGGATTGGGGGAAGGCCGCCGAAAAAACGGGCGGTTGCCGAGCTGCAAGGTTGACCGAACCGTGCTGACCAAGTTCTGCTGACATCAACCAAAGGGGAAATCAAGGCACTGATGAACCGGAAATCAAGCAAGATCAGGATTTTGATCCTCTTCGTTGCAGGGGGTCTGAGCGTTTTGACCGGAGGCTGTTCCTATTTGCCCAAGGGCGAAACAAATCTGGACTTAGGAATTAAGGAGAGAGGGATTGCTTCCTGGTACGGGGGCCAGTTTCACGGCAAGACCTCCGCCAACGGTGAGACCTATGACATGACAGCGTTGACCGCGGCACATCGCACTCTGCCTCTGGGGACCGTGGTCCGGGTCATCAATGTCCTGAACGGGAAACAGGTTCGTGTCAGGATCAATGATCGAGGTCCGTACGTCGGCGGACGCATTCTTGATTTATCATACGCGGCGGCACAGGAACTCGGGATGGTAGAAGGCGGCATTGCTGTGGTCCAGTTAGAGGTGATCGGGGACCATCGCCCGGAGTTCCTGGCCACTCCCGGCCGATTCGCCCCGGCGACAGGACTCCTGCCGTTGTCTGGTCCAGGTCTCTCAGGGTCTCGTCCGGATTCGCCCCCCACTCCCTCAGCACTGGATGGAAAAGGTGCAACTCGCCAAGTCGTTCGATTCCTTCCCGGAGACATGATCACATCGTCTCGGCGCGTCCGGCGGGTCTCTGATATTCTTGCCGCCGACCATACAGTGTATACGGCTGTGGCTGCTCTCGTGCTCGCGTAGATCGTTGTCCGCCGCGGCTTTCGTCTCTTCTGCAGATCTCCCCGTGTTGACAGTGTGTGACCCGGTCGACTAGACTGACCGGCGAAACGCGGGTCAGTGAGCGGGTGCAGGCGAGAACCGGTGGATGGGAGAGGGTTGAAGAAATGGGCAAAGGGACCCAGGCGGAAACGGACGAGGAAAGACTCAAGAAGAAAATCGCGGAGCGACGCACGGGCCATGCGAATCCCGAGGGAGACCGGGCGCTTCGCGCTCTCCGCAAACGGTTGAAGCGCCTTCAGCGAAAGCGCCGGTCATTGGCAATGAGAAAGCGTCACGCTGCAGGCAAGCGAGGCGAAACCAAATCGGAAGCCGCGACGTGATCTCACCGCAGACTTCACTGGTCTGCGCTGGGGGTGAAAAATTTATGGAAGAGGAAGAGAAAGTCCGGAACCCGGAAGAGCCGGCCGCGACGGCAGCATCGCAACCTGACGACGAATTGACCGACCAGGTCTCCGACCAGATTACGGCCGAGGCCGGAGAGCTGCAGGGCGAAGCTCCGGCCGCCGAAGCCGCCGGCGAGGAGGTGCTCGAGGAGGAGAAGGTCAAGGACGAGATCGATATTCAAATCGATCTCTTGAAAGACCCCGATTGGGCGGTGCGTCGAGAAGCCGTTGTGACCCTGGGCGACATGGGCGACGAACGCTGCGTCGAGCCGGTGGTTCGAGCGCTCAGAGACGGCGACTGGCAAGTGCGCGAAGCGGCCATCGAGGCCTGCGGGCAGATCGGGTCGCCGTGCGTCGAGTCGTTGATCAAGCTGCTGCGCGATTGGGATACCCGCAAGTTCGCCATCCGGGCGCTCGGCAAAATCAAGGACGAGCGGGTGCTCGAACCGCTGATCGGCCAATTGCGCAACGATGAATTCAACGACGCGGCGACCGATGCGTTGGTCGAGCTCGGCAAACCGGCGGTTCCCAGGTTGATCGCGGCGCTCAAGGATAAAGATGAGAATGTCAGGAAGCAGTCCGTGATCGCGTTGGGGCGGATCAAAGATCCCGACGCCATCGATCCGCTGATCGAAATGCTGCAGGACAAGGATTGGTTCACACGCTTGACCGCGGCCGCCGCGCTGGAATCGATCGGCCATGAGCGGGGACGGGAAGCGATCAAGCCTTTGATGAAAGACCCCGATCTGGTTGTGCGGATGCGAGTCGAGCGGATCCTCGCGAAGTGGAAAAAAGAAAAGCCGGTTACCGCTCCGTCCGGAACGGCCTGACCTATTTGTTCAGCAGTCCGTCCAATTGCCGCTGAAGTTCGTCCAACCGAGAGAACGGAATTTTCTTTCCTAACGACACGTCCAGTCGGAGTTCACGAATCTTGGTCGCCAGCGTCTTTATGGCGGCGCTATCGGACGGTTGGACCCCGCGCGCGGCGTTCTCCAACGAATCAACGGCTTCAGCCAGTTCCTTGGCGGCGTCGCCGAAATTCCGGTCGAACAAATCCGCTTTTGCCTGTACGACCCTGGCCTTCGCGTCGACGAGACCCTGCCGCTTTCGCAGATCCTTCTCGATGCCCAGCGTCGTGTCCATCACGTTACGGGAGAGATCTTTCACCGCTTTCTGAAGATCCACGATGGTCTGCTGAAGGATTCCGACCGGCTGTCGGCCGACAACATAGCCGAGCCCGAAGGACAGGCCGATCAAGGCAAGAATGCCGAAGAATTTCAGCATGGAATTCCTCGCGGTTAACGCTGCGCCTTCTTATTAGGAGTCTTGCTCCGGGACAAGGTTTCGATGATGCCGCCGGCCGCGGCGATCCGGACCGCCGGGTCCGTATCTTCCAATCCCTTCTTCAGCAGCGGAATCACGGCCGGAAACCCGATCTTGCCCAATGCCTTGGCCGCCATCAGACGCGGGAGGGGCTGCTGATCGCGCAGCAGCGCTTCCAGGACTGGGAGCGCCTTCGTGTTCGTGGCCGCCGCCAGGGCCTGGGCGGCGGCGCCTCTGACCGAAGGATCGGAGTGTCTGGCAAGGTCCGCCGCGACGAGAATAGCCGTCTTGTCTCCCAACCGCAGAAGCCCTTCCACGGCGCCGGCCCGGACTTGGCCGACAGGGTCGCGTGTAAGAGGGAGGATCAGTCCTCGCGCGTCCGCCAGTCCCAGGCGTCCCAGGCTGGCTGCGGCGATGCTGCGGACGCGGGCGCTTTCGTCTCCCAGCGCATGAGTAAGCGGCGCCATGCCGCCCGGATCACCCAACTCCCCCAGGGCCCCGGCGGCGAACGCGCGAACGGAGGGATCCGGATCGTACACCGCTTGACTCAGAACGGCGAGACTCGACGGTCGCTTCAACCGACCCAGCACCCCGATCGCCGCCATGCGCACTTCCGGATCGGGGAGCGTGGCGGCATTCATAATGTCGATGAGCGCGTCGCTCTTCCCCGATCTCACCAACCCGGCCAAGGCGAAGATCAATTCCGGTCCCTCGTCCCGGCGGGCGCGCCGTGTGAATTCTTCCCTGACGCCCGGCGCCTTGGTCTCGGCGAAGGCGTTGAGGGCTGCGATACGTACGGCCGGGATGTCGTCGTGCAGGGCCCGTTTGAGCGCTCCGGACGTTGCGGCTAAGCCCGCCTTCCCGATCGCTTCGGCGGCTCGTGCGCGGACGAGAACCGATGAGTCCAGCAATCCGTCTTCGAGCACCGGCGCCGTTTCGGGATCGCCGATTTCCGCCAGGGCGGTATAGGCCGCAATCCGGACATGTTCCTGGGGGTCACGCACACGACTGGTGATGAAACTCAATGCGAGCTGGCGCAACAGACCTGAATCGTCGGGCTGCAGCGCGGGCACGAGACTCGGATAGAGCTTCAGCGCCTCTTCTGGCCTGCCCAGACGCAAGTAACTCAGAAAGCCGAGCCGGATCAGCCTACGGGAGGGTTCGCGCGCGGCCCGAACGGACTCCAACAGGCGCGTGACCTTGTCATAGTCGGAGTTCTTGAACGCCGACAAGGCTTCCTGCTCCGGAGAACCCGGCGTCCGTTTGGGGGCCGACATCCGGTCGGCCTGGCCGCCGAATGCCGCCGCAGGAATCAGTGCGCACGCGAGAAGAAAGACACACAGGGTGTTGACTATAGACCGGTCTGCCGGCATTAGGAATGATCGACGGCGTTCTCGACCGGCACGGACCAGAGATCGGAGGACGCCCGGCGATACGCGGTTCGCCGGAGGAGTTCGGATCCCACGATGCTCACCGGTTCTTACCACGAAGACGGCGTTCCGGTCGCGGCGGCCGCGTACATGAACTCCACATATTCCTTCAACATCCGTTTCGTGCAGAATTTGGGCGCGATGGTGCGGATGCTTTCTTTGACGATTTGGATCCAGCCTCTCGGAATCCCGTCGAGGTCTCGCTGATAGAAAAGCGGGATGACCTCGTGTTCGAGAATGCGGTAGAGCTGTTCGGCATCGTGAGCATCCTGGGCCGGCGGTTCTTTCATCTCCTCGGCAGGCGGGATTCCCCACCCGTTCGCACCGTTGTAGCCTTCCTGCCACCAGCCGTCGAGGATGCTGAGGTGCAAGACGCCGTTGAGCGCCGCTTTCTGGCCGCTGGTTCCACTGGCCTCCATGGGCGCGCGCGGGGTGTTTAACCACACGTCGACGCCCTGGACGAGATACTTCGCCATATGCATGTCGTAGTCTTCGAGAAACGCGATGTGCCCGCCGAGCTTATGATCGTTGCACATGCTCATGACTTCGTGAATGAAATAGCGCCCCGGTTCGTCGGCCGGGTGGGCTTTGCCCGCGAACACGATCTGCACGGGGCGCCAGCGATTCTGCAGGAGATGCCTCAGCCGTTCGAGGTCGCGGAAAATCAAGGTCGCGCGTTTGTACGTGGCGAACCGCCTGGCGAAACCGATGGTCAATGCCTCGGGATCGAGCAAGGTCCCCCTGGCCAGCACTTGCAAGGGTTGGAGGTGTCCCTGCATCCAACCGGTCCTGGCCCGTTCACGGATAAAACTCATCAGCTTGCGTTTCATCATCTGGCGGACCGTCCACAGCTCGCCGTCGGGAATGTCCAGCACCCGCTGCCATATGGCCGGATCGTCGCACCGTGCGGCCCAGTCCGGGCCTAGATATTTACCGTACACCTGGTTCAGTTCCGGTGAAATCCACGTGGGGGCGTGAATGCCGTTGGTCAGACTCCGAATCGGCACAAGATCCTCCGTCAAGCCAGGCCACAGATGTTTCCACATGCCGCGCGTCACCCGGCCGTGTTCACGGCTGACCGCATTGACGTGGGCCGACATCCGGATCGCCAAGGCGGTCATGTTAAAACCATGGCCCATGGTCTGGGGCGTCTCGCCAAGACGCAGAAATTCTTCGCGCGTCAGTCCGAGCTGCTCCCAATAGCCGTGAAAGTACCGTTCCATTAAATGATAAGGGAAGACATCATGCCCGGCCGGCACCGGGGTGTGCGTTGTGAAGACCGTGCTCTGGCGGATTTTCTCGCAGGCCTCCGCGTGGGAAAGACCGGATTGCACCAGTTCGCGAATCCGTTCCAGGGTCAGAAACGCCGAATGTCCTTCGTTCGCGTGCCAGACGGTGGGTGCCAGGCCGAGCGCGCGTATGACCCGCACTCCCCCGATACCCAGCAGAATCTCCTGGCTGAGGCGAATCTCCTCATCTCCGCCGTACAGTCGTGCGGAGAGCGCCCGGTCTTCCGGACTGTTTTCCGGCACATCCGTGTCGAGCAGGTACAGAGCGACCCGACCGACACGCACGCTCCATACCAGCGCCGCCACGGTCCGATTGGCCAGTTGAACCCTGATCTGACACGGGGTCCCGGCCGGCGTCATAGCCTGATGGATCGGCGACTCGCTTCGGTTGAAGGGCATATAGGTGGCCTCTTGCCATCCTTCCGCCGTGATGCGTTGTTTAAAGTATCCTTGGGGATACATGAAACCGATACCGATAAGCGGAACGCCCAAATCGCTTGCTTCCTTACAATGGTCGCCGGCCAGGATTCCCAACCCGCCGCTGTAGATGGGAATGGAATTGTGCAGGCCGAACTCGGCTGAGAAGTAGGCGATCAGAGAGTGCTCCATCGCCGGATAATGAGAGTTGAACCAAGTCTTGGTGTCACTGAGATACTCGTCGAAGGCTTTCATAACCGCCGAGTACTGGCGGACGAAGGTCGGATCCTCGGCCAGCGCGACGAGTCGCTCGGGCTTGACGTCGGACAACAACTTGACGGGGTTGTGGTGGGTCAGGTGCCAGAGTGTCGGATCGATAACTTCGAAGAGACGCCGGGCTTCGGGCTTCCAGCTCCACCAGAGATTCTGGGCGAGTTCCTGGAGGCGTGCGAAGTCCTTGGGCAGTTGGGCTGGCCAGACCGTGGGGTCGCTATTGTCCACTCCTCCTCCATCATGCAATCAACTCGTCGACGCGGATCGGGCCATTGTGCCGGAGGCTCGGCATTAGGCGTGTCCGGACACATGCCAGGAGGCCCACTCCTGTGAGAATGCCACGGCCGCATAGCGTTCGCCTAGGATTTTCGCCACACGGTTCATGAGCTTGGTCAATTCCTGCAACTCCTCGGACTTCAGATCGCGTTTGAAGCGGGGATGAAGGCCCCACCGGGTTTCCACCTCTTCCCCGCTGACGCTCGACATGACGCTGACCAGTTTGATCTCGTTTCCCGTCGGACGACCGGCCGATGTTCCCGACGCCGCGTCCTCCGCAACCGCCCCAGTCGGCGTCGCCTGTTCCGCGGACAGCGACGCGGATTCCTGTGGCTTCTGCCCCGTAAAAATCGCCGTCATCGCCGGCAGCACGGCGCTGGCGCAGAGGGTCGCGGCCGAGGCAACCTGAACATTGCCGGCCGCGCCGATCATGTCCGCGATACGCTCGCCGAATTCCTTGAGCATGTCGTCTTTGGCCTTGCTGCTCTCGGTCACCATGAACTTGTAATGTTCGTAACGCCGCCGGCTCTCGCCCACGGCGCCGGCGACTGTCATGACGATCTCCATCTGGTCGCTGTTCGCCCCGAATGCGGGTTGCAGCACCGCCTTCAGCTGGGAAATGACTTCGTCCACCAGGCTGTCCATGAAGTCCGCGTGGTCGGACACCGGGATATGGAGCGCGGCGAAGCGATCGGCCAAATTGAAAAAGATTTTCAGAAATTCCAGATAGATCTCCCACTCCGTCCGCCGATTGAGCTTCAGCGCCTTGTCCGGCGCGTTGCGCTTGACCATGCTGACCGATTCGCCCGCGACGGCCATCATCAGGCCCGCGACGGCCCGGAGGTGTTCGTGATATTCATTCTTGGCGGTGGTCATTGTCCGCTCCGTGATCGGCCGGCATTATACACACAGTCGCTTTCGGCATCCAAGTGCGGGGCTCGGAATTCTCGGACTCGCACCGCGGGGTTCCGTTTGCAAGCCTCCGTCCGGTATGCTATACAGCGCGGCCGTCTTCCACATTATTCCAGCACGCGGCGTCGTGATGCAGCGAGACATCAAACCATACATCCTCAAGCGCTCGCCGGGCGATGCGGCGCCGCCACGGTTGTCGCTCGATTACGAACGGGCCTTAAACCGCCAGCAGTTGGCCGCCGTCACGGCCGGCGACGGTCCGGCCCTTGTCATCGCCGGAGCGGGCAGCGGCAAGACCCGCACGCTCGTCTACCGGGTCGCGTACTTGATCGATTCGGGCGTCGATCCCGGCGGCATCCTGCTGTTGACGTTCACGCGCAAGGCCGCGCAGGAGATGATCGACCGGGCCGGCGCGCTGATCGGAGCCCGGAGCGAACGGGTGTGCGGAGGCACGTTCCATTCTGTGGCCAATCTGTTGCTCCGACGTCACGGCCGCCCGATCGGACTTGAGCCGGGATTCACCATCTTGGATCGCGGGGACGCGGAAGATCTGATCGCGCTCGTCCGCGGTCAGCTCGGTTTGAACGAAAAGGACAAGCGGTTTCCCCGGAAGGGCACGATCGCGGAAATTTACAGCAAATGTGTGAATACGTTGCGCAGTCTCGACGACGTTGTGCTCGAAGAATTTCCTCACTTTGCGGATCACCTCGCCGATCTCGTCAGGCTTCAGCGCGCCTACGAATCGGCCAAGCGCCAGCGTCAACTCTTGGACTATGACGATCTGTTGGTCAAGCTGCGCGAATTGCTCAGCGAAAACGAGCCGGTGCGCCGGACCATCTCGCAGGGGTATCGCCACATTCTCGTGGACGAGTATCAGGACACCAATCGCTTGCAGGCGGATCTGATCCGAAAACTCGCGACGACTCACGACAACGTGATGGTCGTCGGCGATGACTCGCAATCCATTTACGCGTTCAGGGGGGCGACATTCCGGAACATTATGGAATTCCCCGCGCTGTTTCCCGGCGCGACTGTTTATAAGCTGGAGGAGAACTACCGGAGCACCCAGCCGATTTTGAATCTCGCGAATGAGATCATCCAAGGGGCGGCGGAGAAGTACACGAAGCATCTGTTCACGAGAAAGCTCGACGGACCGTTGCCGGCGTTGGTCGAGGCCGCTGGAGAAAACGCCCAGTCACGGTTTGTGGCGCAGAAGATCCTGGAACTTCGCGAAGAGGGCGTGCCGCTGCACGAGATGGCCGTATTGTTCCGTTCCAGCTTCCATTCGTTCGATCTGGAATTGGAGCTCTCCCGCCGCGCCATTCCGTTCATCAAGCGGGGCGGCGTCAAGTTTGTCGAAACCGCGCATGTCAAGGATCTGCTGGCCTATCTCCGCGTTGCGGCAAATCCGCTGGATGCGGTGAGCTGGCATCGGGCGCTCATGCTGGTCGAAGGGGTCGGTCCCAAGAAAGCGCAGGATTTGATCGGGACATTGCTCAAAGGGGAACAGCCGTTCGAGTTGCTGCGTCAAGTCGGCGGCCGGTCTGGCAAGGGGCTGAAGGATCTGGCCGGTCTGCTGGAAGCTCTGTCGCGGGCCGACGGCCTGAGCCCGGCCGACCAGGCCAACCTGGCGTATGAGTACTATCTACCGATCTTGAAGGAACAGTACGACGATTACCCGAAGCGGATGCGGGACCTTGAACATTTGTGCACGATGGCAGAGCGCTATCATCAACTCGACGAGTTTCTCTCTGACCTGGCGTTGGAGCCGCCCGACGGGAGCGTTGTCGATATCGAACCGACCGGCCGGGATGAGGAGCGGCTGGTTCTCTCTACCATTCATTCGGCGAAAGGCCTCGAATGGCAGTGCGTGTTCATCATTTGGGTCGTGGACGGGAAGTTCCCGTCCGCCTATTCCTTTGTGGCGGAGGAGGATCTCGAGGAGGAACGGCGCCTGTTCTACGTGGCGGTGACGAGAGCGAAACGATTTCTGTACCTGATCTATCCGATCAACGTGTACGACAAGACCAGCGGGATGCTGCTTTCAAAACCGACTCGGTTCCTCGATCATGTGCCTTCGTCATTGCTGGAAACCCTGGCGCTCGTCGAGGAAGGGGAGAGCTTCGGGTAGGATGATAGCGGGCTTGCGCGCTCTGCAACGTGCGTTTCTTCGCGTCTGGTCTTGCGCCATGCCGCTATCCGGCCCGGTTTCTCTGTCGCTGCCCTGCCAATTTTGAATCGCTCTCATGATGTTACGGCCGCGCCTTTGTGAGCGACTCCTGGCGCTCCTGTTCGGACTGGGACTCGTGCATTTCGTGTCGGGTGGCAACGGGCCGGCCTTCTCCTCCTCGCCCGTTCAGCTCCAGGATTCCGGCCGGGTCTGGGAGGCGCTTCTCTCGCAAGCCGACGCGCTCAACCTGCCGACCCGGTTTCTCAGGCGGCTCCCTCCCGATTTTATTCGTTTTGAGTTCGAAGATCTGCGCTCCTTCGCGGCCGAATATCATCCTGGTGAGCATCGCATGGTATTGAACCGTACCCTGTCGTTCAACGCGGCGGGAGGTGCACTGAAACCTCTCAACCGGATGACGCATCGTGAATTGCAGACGCTGTACCATGAGTTGTTTCATGCCTATATGGACTATTGGGGCGTAGATGATCAGGGCGGGACAGGCAAAGCCGCCCCCATTCCGGTGATCGACTTTGCGCGCGAACAGCAGCAATGCCGCTATCAGGAAGTGTTGATCACGCCGGTGGTCCAGCGGAAGACCGCGACGGAGACGCGGTTTCTGACCGACCGGGAATCCTGGGAAGCGCTGAACGAAACATGGGCGGTCTTTGTGGGGTGGGCTATTTGGACCCATCTTGAGGTGCAGAAGAAGGCGGGACGGAATCGGAGCATCGACGTGACGAATGAATGGGCGCAACGCCTGAAGAAAGCAGATCGTGATGGAGACTTGCGCGGGTATTATGAGCCGGAGGACCCTGCGGAGAGAGCGGTAACCCATAAGCGGTTTCTGGCTCCCCAATTTCGCATTTCGCCGGACGAAGTCGCATTCCTGTTGGATGAGATCATGGAGCAACAGCGCGAGATGATTCAGAAACTCGTCGCCGTTATGGAGGACAACCGGCGCGCGCAACCGCTGGGGGGGAAGTGCGGTTCACAGAAACCGAAGTGATCCGTTACGTCAAAGGGAGGGGGATTCCGGCACAGTCCCGCGGCTGTGCGGCTTCGACCGACACATCTTCCAATGCACCGAGAGGTCTCGGGCAAATTTGGGTCTTGACAAGGTCTCAATCCGTCAATAGAATCGGACGTTTCCTAAGCAAGGTGAGCTCCTAATTCCGCAGCAATTCGTCCCTTTCGGAGCGGAAGGAAAGCTGTGGGGGTGGAGTTTGCTCTCTGTTGTGCCGGCCGTGGGGAAGGTAAACCGGATTCGACACCCCCCGCTGCAAATAGGCTCTCTCGCAAACCGTCACCGACGCACATGGGCAGGTACCCAAGTGGACAAAGGGGGCAGACTGTAAATCTGTTGCCATCGGCTTCCAAGGTTCGAATCCTTGCCTGCCCACCAAACCGAGCTTGCTGGGCCGGCTGCCCTGCGATCGTTCTCGGCAGCCGGAGAAATACCATCCAGCGCATTCTAGGTTTTGGAGATCCGAGCTTGCTGAGCCGGCTGCCATCAAAAATGGTTCATGGCTCGAGAGTCAAACGTCCATCTTAAGTGGCGTTGAAGAAGCTTTACAGTGTGTCTCCGAGCGCCAGGAAATGAGCAGGTGCTCAGCTAAGTAAGCTCGGTTGGGCGGGCGTAGCTCAGTGGTAGAGTTCCAGCCTTCCAAGCTGGCTGTCGCGGGTTCAAATCCCGTCGCCCGCTCCATAAAAAACGTTAAGGCGTGAAACGTTATTCGTGAAGCGTGAAGCGCATGAAAGAAAGAGTCCTGGAGATAGCGAGAAACGCTTCACGAGTTACGAACGGTGCGAGCGAAGCTGAAAGGCCCACGTAGCTCAGTTGGCAGAGCACGTCCTTGGTAAGGACGAGGTCACGCGTTCGATCCGCGTCGTGGGCTCCACACAGAGCTTGCTCGACATGGAGCGCTCGTCATGTGCACGACGGGTAAGCGCCTCAAGTGTTGAAGTTTGATTCGCTCTTGGCTCGGCCGGGAGCCGGTACGACGGTTCTTGGCGACCTCATGAACGCCTTAAGTCTTCCGGGCTTTTGGCTGGACTGATTTACTCGACCGGAGCGCGACGATGGGCGCCATGAGAGAAGCACTGCAGGGCAATTTTATGGAAGAGGCGCATAACCAAAGGGAGTGAAGTATGGCGAAGGCGAAATTTGAGCGGCGGAAGCCCCACGTGAATGTGGGGACGATCGGGCACGTGGATCACGGCAAGACGACGCTGACGTCGGCCTTGACGAAAGTCTGCAGCGAGCGGGGTATGGCCAAGTTCGTCAGTTACGACGAAGTGGCCAAGGCCAGCGAGTCGCAGGGCCGGCGCGACCCGACGAAGATTTTGACGATCGCCATTTCGCACGTGGAGTACGAGACCGAGAAGCGGCACTATGCGCACGTGGACTGTCCGGGGCACGCCGACTACGTCAAGAACATGATTACGGGGGCGGCGCAGATGGACGGGGCGATTTTGGTGGTGAGTGCGGCGGACGGGCCGATGCCGCAGACGCGGGAGCACATTTTGTTGGCGCGCCAGGTGGGGGTGCCCTACATTGTGGTGTTTTTGAACAAGGCGGACAAGGTGGACGACAAGGAGTTGTTGGATCTGGTGGAGTTGGAGGTGCGGGAGCTGTTGAGCAAGTATGAGTTTCCGGGGGACAAGATTCCGATCATTGCGGGCTCGGCGTTGAAGGCGCTGGAGGGGGATCAGGGGCCGCTGGGGGTGCCGGCGCTCTTGAAGTTGTTGGAAGCCATCGACACGTATATTCCGACGCCGGTGCGGCCGATCGACAAGCCGTTTTTGATGCCGATCGAGGATGTGTTCACGATCAGCGGGCGGGGCACGGTGGTGACGGGCCGGTGCGAGCGGGGGGTGGTGAAGGTGGGTGACGAGGTGGAGATTGTGGGGTTGCGGCCGACCCAGAAGACAGTGGTGACCGGGGTGGAGATGTTCCGCAAGGTGCTGGACGAGGGGCAGGCGGGGGACAACATCGGGGTGTTGTTGCGGGGGACGAAGAAGGAAGAGGTGGAGCGGGGGATGGTGCTGGCGAAGCCGGGGAGCATCACGCCGCACACGAAGTTCAAGGCCGAGGTGTATGTGTTGACGAAGGAGGAGGGGGGGCGGCACACGCCGTTCTTCAACGGGTATCGGCCGCAGTTCTACTTCCGGACGACGGATGTGACGGGGGTGGTGCAGTTGAATCCGGGGGTGGAGATGGTGATGCCGGGGGACAATGTGAGCATCACGGCGGAGCTGATTTCGCCGATTGCGATGGATCAGGGGCTGCGGTTTGCGATTCGGGAGGGCGGCAAGACCGTCGGCTCGGGCATCGTCACCGAAATCCTGGCGTAATGC
>Ga0070741_10002108_pt1 | contig 55422 bp, 56 predicted proteins | sample Coa_R1_4_FD_66440 | JGI IMG/M metagenome (GOLD analysis project Ga0070741, IMG submission 66440) | Surface soil microbial communities from Centralia Pennsylvania, which are recovering from an underground coalmine fire - Coalmine... | ecosystem: Environmental > Terrestrial > Soil > Unclassified ... | reverse complement strand
ACTCCGCTCGGCACGGTCGGATCTCTCCTCCCGGCTGGAGTCTGCTACCGGGTGCTCCGGCGCTTCCCCGGACAGGACTTTCACCTGTTAGAACAACGCGTCTTTCAGGACGCACCATGTTCTCATTTTACAGGAGGCAAGAAGTGTCAGTGGTCAGTCTGGCAGCCCGCCGACTTGCGCTCCGGCCTGCATTCCATCGACACTGGCTATAGTACGAGCCGATGCTAGCGGAATTCGTGCTGAGAACATCCAAGTAGGTGTGATGAAGCTCTCATTGCGGGTCATTGCGTGGACCGCCTTTGCCATTGCAGTCGTGCTGCTGGTGGGTAGCAGCATCTTTCTGTTGCGGGCCACTCACGCACTGTTCGATAGCGAGGCGCTGGTGGCCCACACTCGCGAGGTCCAAACTGTTCTCGAGGACCTGAGCTCCAGGCTTTTTCAGGTTACAAATTCGCGCCGTGGATTCATCATAACCGGGGATGAGTCTTTCCTGAATGACTACCAGACTGCCGCTGCAGCTATCCCCTTGCAGCTCGATCGTCTTCGGGGTCTGACTTCTGACCGGTCATGGCAGCAACGAGAACTTGCGGAATTACAAACTGATGTTCAGGCGCAGCTGGATCTGATTAAGAACTCCCTCGATGCTGGCCTGCAGGGGACTTCCAGTAGCGACAGGGAAATTCAAATCACCCGGCACAGCGCGGCAATCGCCGCTCGGGTACAGACAACATTGCAAAAGATGCGGGATGAAGAAAACCTTTTGCTCGAACAGCGGCAGCTCGCCTCGCGCAACAATTACCAGCACACTCTAAGGCTGATCCTTGCCTCTTTCATCATTGCCCTCATGCTTCTCGTCGCAGAGATGTTCCTGCTGAGCTACGAGTTCACTCGCCATCGCATAACTGAACATGCCGCGCGACAAAGCCAGGAGATCGTTAACGCCTTCTTCTCGTCCTCCACAGTGGGTTTCGGCATTCTGAACTCACAGTTCCGCTATACCCGAGTGAATGATGTATTGCCGAGAATGGCTGGAATAACGGCGGAAGAGATGATCGGCAAGCCGGTATCAGACACTTTCGGCGAACCCGGACTGCGCCCTGAATCGGTTTTGCGTGAAGTGCTCGAGACCGGCCAGCCAGTTCTCGACCGCGAGGTCTCGGCGGAGCTTGGCAGCGAGCCCGGCGATCGCCGTCACTGGCTGGTCAACTACTTCCCTATTCGCGAAGGCACCGGCGCGGTAACGCAAGTGGGAATAACCGCAGTAGATGTAACCGCACGCCGAAAGGCGGAGGAGGCGCTTCGGAAACTGAGTGGAAGGTTACTCGGCATTCAGGACCAGGAACGCCGGCGAATTGCACGCGAACTCCACGACAGCCTCGGGCAGTATTTGGCGGGAATGAAAATCGCTATTGATATGCTGGGTTCCAAAATACCGGGCAGCGACCCGCTACTCACGGAATGTGCCGATATCCTGGACAAGGCGATCACCGAAACCCGCACTCTCTCTCACCTGTTGCACCCGCCTTTGCTGGATGAAGCCGGTTTCGCCTCCGCCGCAAGCTGGTTTGTCGCGGGCTTCTCTCAGCGAAGTGGAATCCCTGTTTCCATTGATATGCCTCCCGACCTGCAACGTCTGCCGGACGCGGTTGAGATAGCACTCTTCCGAATTCTGCAAGAGAGTCTCACCAACGTGCACCGCCACTCTCGCGCAAAGTCTGCCGAAATCAGTGTTGAAGCCGACGCCGAGCAGGTCACAATCGAAATTCGCGACCACGGCCGCGGCGTGCCTCCGGAAATCCTGCGCCAGGTTGAAGGCGAGGGTACAAAATTGGGCGTAGGGCTGGCAGGTATGCGCGAGCGAATTCATGAGTTGGGCGGAACCTTCGAGGTGACTTCAAGCGAACTCGGCACAACCGTTCGCGCCAGCGTCCCGCTGAACGCGGAACACCCTTGGTCTCCTGCTGTCAACGCCGAACGCATGGCGCAAGGCTAGTTGCCTGTCCGATGCAGGGCGAAGTAGTGTGCAAACTTTGTCTGATTGAACTCAAAGCGCGACATCTGATCAGCTTGCTCTGCGTCGTTGCTCTCGTTCGTACTCGCCCTCGCTGGCGAGCGACTCGTTCCATTCATCAACTTCACTCTGCGCCTGGTCTTTCGCGATACCGTAACGTTCCTGAATTCTACCCACGAGCTGATCGCGTTGTCCGGCAATCACGTCCAAGTCATCATCCGTCAACTTGCCCCACCGAGTCTTCGCCTGGCCCTTGATCTGCTTCCACTTCCCTTGTACCTGGTCCCAATTCATGCGTCCCCCTGATTTTTACTTCTCGTGCGCTAGCGTCATCAGGCTATCCGCGCCGTTTAAAGCTCGACAATACAGGGAAGACTCGATTAACAACGCTGAAGCCGGGGATGAGGACTAGAATCCGACTTACTGATAGCTGTTCGCGTTCAGCTGAAACGGCTGTCGCGACCGAACTCCTCTAGCGGATTCAGAGGAAATTGAGCTGGAGAGAATGGAATGGGCGCCGATCAGAGGCGCCCGTCTGAAAGCACGCCGTTTAAGCGAGGCACGGTTACGAAGGACGAGAAAACTCGATTAAACCCCGAGGTGCGACTCGACCCACTCCTTTATTTTCTTCCGCCGATCGTCGCTGCGGTCAAAGCGTACGCCAAACAGCTTCCCTGATGCGCGGGTCCAGCTCACGCTTCCCCGAACCCAAACTCTCGGCAGGGTCAATAGAGCAAACGACACCTCGACCGCCAGCCCAACACTGACTTCTTGCGCCGACCTCAAAGACATGCCGCCGCTGCTGATCTCTACGCTGCTCGCTTCGAACTGGCGACGAGTTGATCCCGTGGCGACCACCGACACCGGAGTGACCACCGGAATGCGTGCGTAGCGGCGCAGTTCGTGCATCACCAGCATCTGTGTCGAGCGCACCAGCTTCATTGCCGATTGCCGTTCGAGCGGTTCGTCAAATATGGCGTTGATCCCATATTGCGAGAGATTCAACGCATCCTTCGCGGTGCCGCCCAAACCGTAAATCACCATGCGGCCATTGGAGCGAGAGCTGCGGGCTGACTCCAAAACTGGCGTGGCCTTACTGCCAACTCGCACCACGCACGCCTCAAATTTTTCTTTGGCGAGGCGGTCGGCCTTGTCGCTGGTCATAGCGACACTATCAATGCCAAACTGCCGGAAGCACTCTGAAAGCAAGTTGGCGGTATTTTCGTGCAAATCTACGAGCGCTGCCCGAGCTGAAGGCCTTCGAGCGGGGAGGGGAGGTACAAGAGAGTTTGCCAAGGCGTTCTCCGTGTTTTTTGCCGATTTGTGCTGGTGTTTCACCGGCTGATTTGGTTCCTTGAAGGTGCAGTTTGGGTTGCTTTCATCTTTTCATGCTCATCAGCGAGTACACGGCTGAAACCCCATTCTGGCGCGGGAAGTCTGTCACAGCAACTGTGCATTAGGACAATCCTCAGCACAAAAGTGCATTACCAGGCGAACATACAGTCGTACGCGTGCGCGAAGAACATCTGCGCAATCCCGCAAAACCCGAAGTAAACGGGAGAATCAGGCTCCGTTCGGTTGTAATCCGGTTTTTTCGATAGGAAACCAGCCGCTGGCCCGGCGCTGTGCTATCATTTCGCGCCATGCGGTACGTTACGTGTTGCGCGCTGTGCCTGTTGCTGCTGGGCCCACTGGCCTTCGCAGGCGACGACGATGACGACGGCAAGCCTGCTCCGCGATTTCACGCGAAGGCCAATACCGGAGAAAGCTTCAATAACGAATCGGTAAAAGGCAAAGTTGTACTGCTTGAATTCTGGACCACATGGTGCCAGTACTGTCACGACGAAGAACCGCTCATCGAGCAGGTCAATAAAGAGTTCGCTGATAAGGGTCTTATCGTGCTGGCCATCGATGTTGCGGAGTCGAAAAAGACGGTCAAGAAATATCTGGAGCAACACCCGCGATCTTGCCGCATCGTGCTGACCGAAGACACGAATCTGGCAGCAATGTATCAAGCGAACGTGTACCCGATCTATGTGGTGATAGATCGCGATGGCAATATTGCAGGCGAGCAGCGCGGCGCTGCAGGTGAAAGGGCCTTGCGGGGTCTGCTCGCAAGTGCCGGCATCGAAGGTGCTACGAAATCGGAAGATAACTAGCTCTTGACTGTCGCAGATCCTTATCTCGAACCGGAATGACTAATCGTCCCCTACAAACTCTAGTTCCGTTGCTGGTGTCGGCAAGCATCTTTGCGCATGGGCAAGGATCAACTTTCACCAATCCTCTGTTACCCACTGGTCCCGACCCTTGGGTTGAATATCACGACGGCGTCTACTACTACATGAACACCACTGGCGACAATCTCACGCTGTGGAAGACGCGCGATGTCACGGACCTAAAGTCAGCACCGAAAAAAGTCGTGTGGACACCGCCCGCGAGCGGCCCTTATTCGCACGAAATCTGGGCGCCCGAAATTCATTTCCTCCAGGGCAAGTGGTACATATACTTTGCGGCCGACGCAGGCACCAATCCGACGCATCGCATCTGGGTAATCGAAAACGCGTCAGCTGACCCCTTCCAGGGCGAATGGACATTCAAAGGTAAGCTCGCCGACCGCCTGGATAAATGGGCCATCGATGGTTCAGTTTTCGAAGACAAGGGCCGGCTTTACTTCGTCTGGTCAGGATGGGAAGGCGATGAAAATGGCACGCAGAGTATCTACATCGCGCGACTGAAAAATCCGTGGACGGTGGAGGGCGACCGTGCGCGGATTTCAACTCCCGAATATCCCTGGGAGAAAGTGGGCGATATTCCGCCGCAACTTAAGGAAGGCAATCCTCCTCACATCGATGTGAACGAAGGCCCGGAAGTTCTGCAGCATGACGGCAAGATTTTCCTGGTCTATTCCGCCAGCGCCTGCTGGACCGACAACTATGCGCTCGGGATGCTTACGGCCGAATCTGGCGTCAACCTGTTGGATCCCGCTGTGTGGAAGAAATCAGCGCGCCCTGTTTTTCAACAGTCTTCTGAGAACCACGTCTACGCGACCGGACACAATTCTTTCTTCAAATCACCGGATGGCAAACAAGACTGGATTCTGTATCATGCGAACTCTGAGCCCGGCCAGGGTTGCGGTTCGCATCGATCGCCACGCGCACAGCCTTTCACGTGGAATGCCGACGGCTCCCCAAATTTCGGCGTGCCAGTATCGGCAGGGAAGCCAATTCCACGACCTTCTGACAAATAAGCTCCGCAGCGGCTTACTCCGTCTAATCCAACGAAGCTCGCGCTGATCCTCCGAGCAACGATGTATTCATGTTGAAGATGTTGTGATGTCCTTCGGATCCGCCCCAGGCGAACATAAGAGATACCATCGGGAACGCCCCAGCCCGCAACGTCAGGCCTCCGGCGAAGTTGTGCTTAAGATCGCTGAAGCCAATATTTCCGTGCGTGAGCGCGACGCGTCCCTGATCGGCCATAAACTTCAAGCCAAATGGGCCCCAAATATAGTGCTCGAAACTTTCTTGCAAAAGAAAAAGATTAGGCGCACGAAACCGATAGTCGCGATAACTCCCAAGCGACAAGGCGCTGTTAATGTCCTGGCCACCTAGCGTCGGTTGAAAGTAAAACGGCACGACGCTGGTTGCCGACGTAATAGATTCAGAAAGCAACAATCGCACACCGATCGAGCCGTTTAAATTTCGTGAATGCGAAATTGGAGGACAATCCTCGGCGCTCTGTGCGCAATCATCGGGACCCTTTGCATCAGACCTGACAGGAGACGACTGAGTGTAGCCATACAAATAAAAGATGTGGTTCAAGTCCACCGTCCAGCGAAGAAACGAATTGTCAGAGTTTGATGGCGCGACGAACTGCTGAAAATTCCCTAAGTAATTCAACTCAAGCCGGTCGGCGATCACCGGCTTAATGTGGACACCTTCTCCAAACTGAACAAATCCTGGCTGGCTATTCAAGCCCGGCGCTGTCGCGTTGGTATATATGGTTTCGATGGATGGGACCGATTGGCCATGCGAGCCGCGTATATCGATAAATCGCCCGTTAATTTCTCCCATCAGCGATAGATTGAGTTTGCGGATCGACGGGAACTCGAAGACAGGCTTGATGACGTTCCCACCGACAACCGTTTGGCGCATACCAAATACGGATGCGCCAGCCAGCGTCGTATCGTTTCCCAGGCCAAAGAAGTTCAGTTTGTTGAGCGAGATGGTCTGGGCATAAAGATTGAAAACCGTATAAGGATGCACCGCCAGCGTCGGTTTCTTTCGCTTATTTCCGGCGCTCGTTGTCGGAGTTATAGGTTTGATTACGACCGATGGAGTGTGCACCAGCTTCATGTAGCCGCCAGCCCGCCATGACCCGCTAGTCGCGCCCACTGCGTCAACGTCCCAACTCAATCGCCAATTCGGAGTGTTTCTCCACTTCACGAATGCTCCGCCGAGTCCGAAACCGTTTTGCGGCGGCATACTCCCGGCGGCGATATGCAACGGGTGATCGGTGAACAGTGTGTATGCGCAACCAGTGATCAGCTTGAGGCCGAAACTATCGCATGCCTGCGAAACATGTTCGCCCTCACGCCGGAAGTCTGCCTGTAAGTTTGTCTCCTGGGCAGAAGCAATAAAGGAACTCAACAACAAAACGGGGAACACAATCCTGCAGAGTTGAACACTTGCGAAATTCATTCTTATTTCTTCCCGCGTGATTTTTGTTTCGAGTGACCCTTCTTTTTGGCGACGCGCTTCTTCTTGCTAATGCTCTTTCTCTTGCGTGGACGTTTTCGTTCGGCTGCCGCTGCAATTTCCAATACCCGTTTTCGTTTTGGAGGCATCTTCCTACGTTTCGTAGCCGCTTCCGCGTGTGCTCGATGAATGGCTTCTGTCACTGCACTGATGTATTCGGACGCCTCGCGCTCAGTCCTGATCGCATTCACATAAATCGACGTCTGATATTTCACAGGCAGTCTCAGTTCCGCCTGCTGCAAGTGTTCGATCTGCGTTTTGAGCAGTGCAGAGACAGGCCGCTGCGGGTTCATCGCCTGTTTCGGCGGCCGGGGTACATGAATAACAGCCATCTCTCCAACTCCTTTTAGCTTTCTATACGTCGAAATCCGGACAATCTGTGCGCATTGTGGTGAGCGAAAGCAAGTTCCGCTCGGGATCAACGGCCCCGGACTTCGGCTCGACAAAAATATCTGCACTTGTTTCACGCGGAGATCGCGGCGAATAATCTCCAAGAAAGAACTTCGTAACCGTCGCAGGTATGGAAGCGTGGTCAAACACACGGTTGACCACAGTTCCCTTCGGAATCCATGGTGAAATCAGGATCGAGGGAACGCGCACACCCAGGCGGTCAAATTTGAATTCCGAGCCAGTACCCGTCGAGTTCGCCGATGCGGTGAACTGGTCAGGCGTGCAGGACGGCGGCGGCACGTGATCGTAAATTCCTCCGTGTTCGTCATAAGTGATTAGTAGCGCGGTACTCGCCCACAGCGCAGGGTTTTGTTTAATCCCGTTGTAGACAGTGGCGATGAATAATTCCCCCGCCTGAACATGATGATCGGGATGCTGGTCGTTGGCGATCTCCTCTCCACCGTCCGTCTCATGATCGCTGTAATTTGGCTCGATGAATGAGTAGTCCGGCAGTTCCCCGTTTTCGCAGTCGCTCAAAAACTGCTCGTACGTTCCGAACAGCTCCGGCTGGTTCTGCAGCAGGTTGGCAACTTCCATAGTTGAGCTGGTTGTGTCGTAGTAATAGACCTTAGCGGTACGCTTCGGTGTCGCAGTGGTCAACCGCGTGTAGATGCTCTTAAACGGCTCGTTCAGGTAAATCGGATTCAAGTCCACGCGTCCGAACGATGTCCCATAATGCGCGAAAGCCCGGTTGCAAATCGTCGGCCCGGGAATCGACGAAAACCACCGATTGAAGACCGCGAACTCGAGCGCCAATGTCGTAAGGACCGGCAGCTTTTCCTTAGGGAAGTAATACATGATCTTCTGCGAGTGCTTTACGTCCCGCTGCTGATTGAAATAGCTCTTAACGAAGCCTTGCATGTTGGGGGCTCGATTCGCGCTCGTGTTGCCGCCGAAAATCTGCAGGTCCACGGCGGGAAAATGGTGATCGGGATCGGGATCGAGTTGGCCCTGAAAATCAGCGAGTGGCTGGGGCTTGATTTGCGCGCCGGTCGTATCAGGATTACTCAGCTGGCTGGTGATTCCATCAATCTGCGGATTAACCGCCGCCAATGAACCGAGCATGTGGTCAAACGACCGGTTTTCCATCATCAAGACGACAATGTGTTGCAGACGATCCAGTCCGGTGGGCATTGCGCGATTCCTCCGCTCGGTCGATACCGTTCTCTGTTGAATTTCCTGAAATAAAAGACGAGCGGCGTAGGGAAGTATGTTCAGTTTAGCTGAATGGTGAGCGAAATCCTGAGCGCAGGTATTGAAGGTATGGGTTCGTTTTGTAATCTTGAGGTCGGCTAGGCGATTGTCGCGAATGCCGCTTACGTAAGCACTCTGCGTCACAAACTATTCGGAAACCCAGCGTGCTCTTATCGAAGCTGATGCCATTCGGGAATTCGCATCAGGCGTACTCACTCGACGTGCGTCTTTGGCAAGTCCGGCCCGGTAATTTGGATCCGCCACACCGGACCCTCCTCGTACAATGGGCCTTCGAACTCCAAAAACGTCGGCGCCTCACTCTTCACCAACCAAACATGTATGTCAGGCGGCTGTTTTCCGATCAACGGCGCAATTTTCCCGGTAATGCCCTCAATCTTGGTTTTGACAATGTAATGTTGCGCCTTGTATTCCAGGTGCCCCAACTCGACCGTTCTCTCAGGGCCGGGAAAGATATTCCACTTCACGACCCGCGGCTTCGCCAGAGCCGCTATGAACGAAACTGTAGTTTCCACCGACGGGTCCACATTCTTCAGCAGCACGAAAAGCAGACCGTTCGCCGCATCGTCCGGAATGTCCAGATGCCTGTTGGTCGTCTTCCACTTCCCTTTTTCCATTGTTCGGACCCTCACCATTCCCGTCTTCGCGTCAATCCAACTCTCATTTTGTTGCTTGAACGCCGGCCCCTTCTGCTCGACCTGGTCGCTCACTAACTCAAATCTGCCGTGTTGCCGAAACTTCGTGATCTCCTGGTATGACGATCCATCTCTGAACCGAAAGCGCAGGTCGCCGACCACGAAGTCTCTATCATCCGGCTTCACCACCTGTTTCAGATCACCGTAGGCTAGATCCCGTCCTTTCAAGTCGCGGAGCACCAGAAACCCAAACGTCACGCCTTCCACATGGCGAACAGGAATCTGCTCAGCCGCAAGCGTGCTCATTAGAATTGGGTCATGCCAGACGAACCATGTGAGGATTATGGCAACTATGGGCAGAAGCTTACGTCGAAGAATATTCATTGAGAGTCCTGGCGGTGTAGGATGCCGAACCTGACCTCCAGAGGCCAATGTTGAGTCGATGGCGCGTGAATATTTCCCGTCAAGCCAGTTTCGGCGATGAGTAATCGTCTGATCCTCCGGTGCCCCTGATCGAACAATTCTTTACACAATTCGGAAAATCCTTCACCTTTTGCCTGACTACACTCTTCGAAGGAGGAATAACTGTGAAGAAGTTGCTGTTCTCAATCGCCTGCCTCCTCGCCCTCTTAGCGTTAGGTCCCCAAACCCTTCGCGCTCAGGACGCGGACCAACATGCTCGGAGTTGGCCAACTCCTGACGAAGTGATCGCCAAGATGGACAGCAAGCTCTCGCTCTCGGACGACCAGAAGGCCAAGATCACGCCCATCATCGCTGATCGTCAGGAAAAGCTGAAAGCTCTTGCGCAAAGTTCAGACCGCCGTCGAAAGAAGGCGCGCGAAATGAAAGCGGTCATATCCGGCAGCGACCAAAAGATCGAGGCTCTCCTCAGCGATGAACAGAAAAGGAAATACCAAGAGATGAAACAAGAACGCGCGGAACAAATGAAAGAGCGAAAAGCCGCACGCCATGCAGGCAGCTCCCCCTCCGATTAGTCTCCTCCTAATCGGCAACTATGTTCCCTCCTACAAGGCTACTCAGCTTTCGTAGGCCGCGAGGTGCCTACCCCTGAGCGTAGTCGAAGGGGTGGGCAGCTTGCGAGGAGTCAGTTCCGCCTGGCAAGTGCAACGAGCGGTTGCAATCCCGCATCCATGTTGAAGTCTTACGGAAAGTTTTTGCATGAACGGCGCCTGCCGAGCGCGGATATTACTCAGCATCGGCCTGCTCTCGATCCTGTTCTGCCTCGCCGGGCTGTCAGGGTGTGAAAGCAAGGGTTGCGGTAGAAGAAGTTCGAGTCAGCCCACATCTCCCAGTCCAGCTTCTCAGAAAATTCAGCACATAGTGGTGATCTTCCAAGAGAACCGCACTCCAGACAATCTATTCCATGGTCTCCCGAATGCTGACATCGCTACCAGCGGCATCAACTCCCAAGGGCAAACGATCCCGCTGACTCCGGTTTCATTGGTCACGAATTACGATCTGGACCACACGCATAAGGGCTTCCGCACTATGTGGGACGGCGGCAGGATGGATGGCGCCGACAAGAATTCGCTCAAGTGCCCGGGCGGTACGGCAGCCTGCCCTCCAAACGCCCAATTCAAATACGTGAACCCCTCAGAGGTTGCTCCCTACTTCCAGCTCGCGCAAACATACACCTTCTGTGATCGAATGTTTCAAACCAATCAGGGACCAAGTTTCCCCGCTCATCAATTCATCATCTCAGGGACGTCTGCTCCCACAGCCAACACCGAATCGTGTGCGGCGGAGAACCCAGGTGGCGTGTCGGAGCTGGATGCGTTTTTCAACACAGGTTGCACCGCTCCGGCTGGCGAGACAGTGGCCATTCTCGACACCAGCGGCAACGAGTCTCAGAAGCTCTACCCATGCTTCGAGCACGCCACGTTGACCGACGAACTCGACGCGAAGAACATCAGCTGGAAGTATTACGCGCCTTCTGCCGGCATCATTTGGAATGGGCCAAACGCGATCAAACACATGTGCGTGCCTGATGCCACCGGAACGCTCTGCACTGGTTCGGACTGGAAGAATCACGTCGTGCTCAATCAGACCCAGGTGCTGACCGATATCGCTGGCGGCAACCTTCCCACCGTCAGTTGGGTCATTCCCACCGCTCAGGCCTCCGATCACCCGCAGAAAAATACAGGACTTGGTCCTTCCTGGGTTGCTTCCGTGGTGAATTCGATTGGCAATAGCGCCTACTGGTCGAGCACCGCCATCTTCATTACATGGGACGATTGGGGCGGCTGGTATGATCACGTCGCTCCGCCCATTATCAGTTCCTACGAATATGGTTTTCGTGTTCCATTAATTGTCGTCTCTCCATATGCAAAGGCTGCATTCGTCTCTCATCAGACACATGACTTTGGAAGCATTCTGAAGTTCATTGAAGAAACCTTTGGTTTGCCAATTGTCGGCTACGCTGACGCAAACGCCGACGACCTTTCCGACGCCTTCAACTTCCAGCAAACGCCGCTGACATTCCAGGCCATCACGGCACAGTACGATGCCACATATTTCCTCACCCACAAAATGCCCGCCGAAGGGCCCGACGATGATTGAAGGATGGGAGTCAGCAGAACTTATCGCAGGCTTACAGTCAGAGAGCGCGATCTACAAGAATCAATGCCCTGTAATGCGCCGGCTTGCTACTTTCTGGCGCAATTTGAGAAACGCCAGGACGGAACTCTCAAACTTATCGGCACATCTGGTTACGACTTACCGATCAAGCAAATGTCTGACAGCCAATTTTCGCGGCAGTATGTGAGGTTGTAAACCGTACAGCTCCATTGCATGAGTTGCGTAGAGTTCCTATGCCTTCTCCGCCATCACCTTCTTGTACGTCGTCAGCGCGATCAGCGGGAAGTACTGGCGATAGAGGTGATACATCAGATAGAAGACGCGCGGGAAACCGGTGCCGGTGTACCATGCTTCATCCCAGGACCCATCGTTCTTCTGTGTCTTAAGCAGATAAGCAATGCCGCGGGCGACGGATTCACTGCGCGTGTCGTTTGCTGCCAGCAGCCCCATTACCGCCCACGCAGTTTGTGAGGGAGTACTCGGGCCCACACCTTTCGTATTCGGATCATCGTAGGATCCGCAGGTCTCGCCCCAGCCACCGTCGGGGTTCTGCACCATACGGATCCATTCCGCTGCTTGCTGAATGTAGGGCTCGTGATGGTCGATGCCCATAGCTTCCAGTCCGCGCAGCACCAAAGCTGTACCGTAGATGTAGTTCACGCCCCAACGGCCGAACCATGAACCGTCGGGTTCCTGCTCGTCGCGAATAAACTTCAGTGCCTTCTTCACCGCGCGATGGTTGCGATCATAGCCGTAAGTCGCGAGCATTTCGAGAATGCGTCCGGTGATATCCACTGTCGCTGGATCAAGCATGGCGTTGTGGTCAGCGAAGGGAATGTGCTGGAAAACCATGCGGTCGTTGTCTTTGTCGAACGACGCCCAGCCGCCGTTCTTGCACTGCATGGAAAAAATCCAGTCGATCGCGCGCTGGACAGACTCGCGCTGATACCGTCCATTCGCGTGCTCGACCTTCGACAATCCCAGCGCCACCATCGCCGAGTCGTCGACATCAGGATAGAACTCGTTGTTGAACTCGAAGTACCAGCCCGCAGGCTTGCCTTTCTTGTTCTTGTGCACCCAGTCGCCAGGGTTCCGCACCTGCTTCTGCAACGTCCAATCCGCTGCCTTCACCATGCGCGGATGATTCGCCGGCACACCGGCCTCGCCCAGAGCGAATAGCGCATACGCCGTATCCCACACGGGTGACTTGCAGGGCTGCATGCGGAATGTGTCGCCCTCTTCAATTCCGAGCTTTTCGAATTCATCGAGAGCCCGAATCGTTTGGGGATCGTCGAGCGAGTATCCGAGGCAGCGCAGCGCGATGATCGCATTCAGCATGGCTGGATAAATCGCGCCCAAGCCGTCGGACATTTCGAAGCGCTCGAGCATCCACTTTTCGGCTTTCTTTAACGCAATCGAACGTAATGGGCGAATGTGTACAGCTTCGAACCAGTGCACCATGCGGTCAAGGACGAGGAAGAAATTCCGCCAGGAGATTAGCTTCTTGCTCCATTCGAGCCGCATTCTCGATTTGTCGCGACCGCCGACGAAGAGTTCGTCGATGTGCATCTCGTCGGGGATTTTCTTGAACGGCTTTTTCGCATAGACAATCGAGAGCGGCACCAATATCGCACGCGACCACGAGGAGATTTCGTAGATGTTGAACCAGAACCAGTTGGGGAAGAGGACGATCTCAGGAGGAATCGCAGGAACAGCGTCGTAGTCGTATTGGCCAAGAAAGCAAAGATAAATCTTGGTAAAGGTATTGACCTTCGTGACGCCACCAAGGTCCAGAATCTTCTTTCGCGCTCGTTCCAGTGCCGGATGATCGGGCTTGTAGCCCGCCAGCTTCAACCCGAAATATGCCTTCACGGAGGCGCTGATGTTCGAAGGGCCGCCATTGTAGATGGGCCAGCCGCCATCTTCGTTCTGATGACGAAGAATCTGATTCGCGCACTTCTGAAATCGCTCCGGATTGCCGGTACCCAATAAAACGTGCAGCAGGATGTAGTCGGATTCGAGTGTGGTATCTGCTTCAAGCTCGCCGCACCAGTAGCCATCTTCGTGCTGCTGCGAAAAAAGCCAGTTGCGCGCGCCGTCGATCGCGGCGGCAACCCGGCTGGTTAAGTCATCAATTTTTCCAAAGTGAAGTTGCGGAGTAGATGAAGTTGGAGCAGGAGAGTAATCGTCCATACTGGCTTGTAATTCTCCTAATCGGCACTTACGCTAGGCGACGGAGCAGCGGCAATCGCCTCCACAATTTCCGGAGGCAAGCCAAAGCGAACGTTTTCCGGCATGACTTCAACCTCTCTCATGTTGTTGAAGCCCTTCGTCTTGAGGAACGCAACCACTTCCTCAACCAGGCACTCCGGCGCCGAAGCTCCGGCCGTCAGCGCGATCGTGCTCACACCCTCCAACCACTCGGGCTGGATATCGCGGCAGCTATCAATCAGGTGGGACGCCCTTCCCAAGTTTCTTGCGACTTCAACCAGCCGATTCGAGTTCGAACTGTTCTCGGAGCCGACAACCAAGAGCAGGTCCGCATCCGATGCCACGTGCTTGACGGCAACCTGGCGGTTCTCGGTCGCGTAGCAGATGTCCTGCGCGTGTGGGCCTTTAATATTGGGAAACTTACGGCGGAGAGCCTCGATAACGTCCTTGGCCTCATCGAGGCTTAAAGTCGTCTGTGTCAAATAAGCTACGCGATTCGGGTCAGGCACACTGAGCGCCTCAACCTGGTCCGGCGAGCCTACAACCTGAGTTACAGCTGGAGCTTCACCCAGGGTTCCAATCACCTCGTCGTGATCGCGATGGCCGATCAGAATCAATGAATAACCTTCTCTGGCGAACTTCACTGCTTCCACATGGACTTTTGTTACGAGCGGACAGGTCGCATCAATGACTCGTAGCCGCCGTTGCTTGCTGGCGTTGCGAACTTCCGGCGACACCCCGTGTGCGCTGTAAATTACACGCTCACCCTCAGGAACCTCATCAACCGAATCGACGAAAATCGCACCCTTGGCTTGAAGTTCTTCGACGACGAAGCGGTTGTGCACGATCTCTTTGCGGACGTATATTGGCGGCCCGAAGGCTTCCAGCGCAATACGCACGATATCGATGGCACGAACCACCCCCGCGCAGAATCCGCGAGGCTTCAGCAGAAGCAGGCTTTTCTGGTTTTCAGACACGTATCTTCCTTTACCTTAAAGGATACACTTTCCCCCGGTGTCGGTTGTACAAAGGCTAACCGAAACGACAATTCAGGTCAACGTAAGTCCATGAACCGCGAGCAATTAGCAGCAAACTGCAAAAACCAGAAGCCTAACGGTTACCAAATTCGGATCACACCGTAGATGTCCAGTAATCGATCACTGCTAACAATCGGAACGTTCAATTCTTGAGCCTGTGCGATCAGGAGCCGATCAAAAGGATCTCTGTGATGAGGCGGAAGCAATCCCGCTCTTACTGCGTGCGAAACTGCAATCGGAAGCTCGGAAAAGCCTTCCTCGTTCAAGTAAGTCGAAAAATCCATAATCAGAGAGAGGGCATCCAGCTTTCCCAAAGCTGACTTAATCGAGAGTTCCCATGCAGCTCCGGCTGATATCAAGATAGTGTTGCTGCCTTCGGTAAGTATAGAAACAGCACGCCTGGACAATTTTGTTGGCTCGCTGTACCACCAGAAAAGGGCTTGGGTGTCGATCAAAACTCTCATTCAAAACCCAAGTCCTTCAGCTCTTGACCTGTAAGTGGGGCAAAAGCATCAGCAGTGGCGCTGATCTTCCCGGCTAACCTGCCTGGAACTCGTTTTTTCCGTGCTGCACCAATTGCAACCAGTTTGGCAACAGGTTTTTGCCCGCGCGCAATCACCACGTCTTTTCCCTGCGAAGCCTCCTCCAGCAGCCGGGAAAGATTTGTCTTTGCCTGATGCACTGTGTACTTCATTAGCTAAGTATATTAGCTAACTAAGGACAGGGTCAACTACACTGTGCTTCGTTTGACAAATTCCGTGTCGCTCACTTCAAATCATGTTTCACGCCCAAAGTAGCTTAGCTCTTCAGCTCCAACTCGACTCTGCGGCGGTTTCTCCGGAGGCCTGATGTCACGCATCTTCAAGTCAATCACCCTCGTTCTGACGTTCGCTGTCATCTGCTCCGCTCAGGACTTGGCCTCGTTCGAAAAGCGAGTCTTGGTTAAGAAGCTCCCGAACGGCCTTACTGCTCTCGTCTGCGAAAGGCCGAATACGGCGCCCGTGTTCTCATTCTTCACGAACGTCGATATCGGCTCAGCCCAGGACCCGATGGGCAGGACCGGGCTGGCGCACATGTTCGAGCACATGGCATTCAAGGGGACTGAGACGATCGGTACGAAGAATTTTCCGGCTGAAAAAGTAGCTCTGCAGAAAGTGGAAGACGCGTATGCAGCCTACCTGCAGGAGCGCGATAAACGCGTTGGCCGCGACGAAGAAAAGCTAAAGCAACTCCAAGGTGCTTGGCAATCAGCGATCAAGGACGCCCAGCAGTACGTCATCCCGAATCAGTTCGGCGAGATCATCGAACGGAATGGCGGTGAGGGCATGAACGCTTTCACAGCGGAAGATCAGACTGCTTACTTCTATTCTTTCCCCGTTAACCGGCTTGAGCTATGGGCCTATTTGGAAGCGGACCGTTACAGCCATCCTGTTTTCCGCGAATTCTACAAAGAGCGAAACGTCGTCATCGAAGAACGACGCATGCGTACCGACAGCAATCCAATTGGCCGGTTGGTCGAACAGTTCGTAGAGATTGCGTTTACGGCGCATCCGTATCACCGTCCGGGAATTGGATATATATCCGATCTGAACACGATCTCGGCAACCGACGCGCAGCGCTTCTTTGATACGTTCTACATTCCCTCAAACATGGTGGTTGCGGTTGTGGGCGATCTTGATCCAGAAAAAACTATGGCCATCATGGAAAAATATTTCGGCGGAATTCCCTCCCGCGAGAAGCCTGACGAGCGCACAACGCTGGAACCTCCGCAGAATTCGGAGCGGCGGGTGACCTTGCTTGAGAATTCCCAGCCGATTTACATCGAGGGCTATCATCGGCCCGACTACCGCGACAAAGACGACGCTGTGTACGACGCTCTCGCGGATTTGCTCTCCGAGGGGCGGACATCGCGGCTGTATCGCGCTCTGGTCCGCGACAAGAAAATTGCCTCCGAAGCCGAGGGTGGCACAGGGTTCCCCGGTGTTAAGTATCCGCACATTTTCTATTTTTTCGCAGCCCCTATGCCCGGTCACAAGCCGGAAGAGGTCGGCAATGCTATCCATGCTGAAATCGAACGCCTGAAAAAAGAAGACATCAGCGACGAAGAGCTCAGAATGGTTAAGACGCGCGCCAAGGCCAATCTGATCCGAAGCCTGGACAGCAACGACGGGCTGGCGCAAAACCTAGCTGTGTTTCAAACACTCTACGGCGATTGGCGCGAACTGTTCCGCTCCGTTGATCGCATCAACGCCGTTACGAAAGCTGATATCCGGCGGGTGGCGAATACAGTCTTTGTGCCCACGAATCGCACCGTAGCGATCATCGAAAGCGTGCCGCCTGCAAGTGCGCAAGCGTCCACCGGAGGTGCGCAATGAAACACCGCACCCTCAAACTTGGTGTCCTCATCTCGCTCCTGCTGACTTTTACTACAACCCTCCTCAGTCAAGAGCCGTGGGCGAAAATCCCTATTCCGCAGCTGCCCGCGTTTCACCCCCAAGAACCGAAAAGGATTCAGCTAAGTAATGGCATGGTGATCTTCCTACAGGAGGATCACGAGCTCCCTACAATCGATGCGACAGCCAGGATTCGTGGGGGTGCGCGCTCTGAGCCTGCAGCCAAAGTCGGTCTTATGGCCTTGTACGGCGAAGTTTGGCGCACCGGCGGCACGAAAACGCAAACCGGCGACCAACTCGACGACTACCTTGAGATTCGCGCCGCCAAAGTTGAAACCGGATCCAACGAAGACTCGACCACGATTTCTCTCTCTTGCCTAAAGGACGACTTCGACGACGTTTTTAAGATTTTCAACGAACTCCTGCACTCACCCGAGTTCCGCGACGACAAGCTGGATCTGGCGAAGCGTGAGGCGTTTGACTCGATTTCACGCCGCAACGATGAAGTGCGCCAAATCGCGGCGCGTGAGGCGGCAAAACTCGCCTACGGCGCGCAAAATCCCTATGCGCGAATCCCCGAGTATGCCACCATCGCGGCTGCCACTCGGCAGGATCTGGTCGAGTGGTACCAGACCCACGTACATCCCAACAACATCATTTTTGGCATCGTTGGCGACTTCGATTCGGCGCAGATGGAAGCCAAGCTGCGCGCTGCCTTTGGGACGTGGGAAAAGGGCACCGTTCCCGCGAAACCTGCTATTCAGTTCGAGCCTGCGAAGCCCGGTTATTACCTCATCAAGAAAGAAGATGTGAATCAGAGCAATATTCGTATGGTTGCTCTAGGCACCACACGCGACAATCCCGATTACTATGCAATCGAAGTTTTCAATGAGGTTTTCGCAGGAGGATTTTCGTCTCGGCTGATCCAGAGTATTCGCACCGCACAGGGACTGGCGTATGCAGTAGGCGGGGGTATCGGCACGCGATTTGATCATCCAGGCATCTTGCAGCTCGCAATGGGGACGAAGAGCAATACCACCGTTGAGGCGATTCAGGCCCTGTACGGCCAGATTGATGAGCTGAAGACGAACCCCGTTTCCGACGCAGAAATCAAGCGCGCCAAAGACTCAATTCTGAACGCGTTCGTATTTAACTTCGACACTCCAGACAAAGTCCTGCGCGAGCGCATGGCATACGAATTCTACGGATATCCCGCAGATTTCCTGGAACGTTACCGGGCTGGGATTGAGAAGGTGACGACAGCAGACCTCGCGCGAATCATCCCCAAATACCTACACAAAGATCAGTTGGCTGTGTTGGTCGTGGGGAATACTGCCGATTTCGATAAGCCCTTGTCGTCACTGGGACCGGTTAAAGATGTCGATATCACCATTCCGCCGCCACCAAATCAGCCTGAACAAGCTGGTCAGGGTTCCGAGGCCCAGCAATGAGAGTTGCTTTTCCGTAGCGTCGTTCAGGCCGCTTTAACTCACTGATGGACCGGAATCGGGCGGCAGGGCTCGAGTAGGCTGCGGACCGCGTCTGACCTCTTTGCCCGGCGTTTTCTCAACCATGCCTCCAGATCGCGCCGGCACGCCGATGCCATCCTGCTGAAGAACAGGCCGGCACGGCCATTGGCGTCGGCCCAAATGAAGTCTCCGGTCGCGTGTATGACCTGTGAGGTACCTGGAAGCAGAAAACGCAAAGGGATCCCACGAAGCGGAGTTAGTGACTCAGCCGCCTGTAACGACAGCCCCTGCTCAGTTACATCGAGCACGAGCGCCGGTAGAATCCCCGTCGGAAACTGCAGATAAGCGAGAGCCTCGCTCTTCTGGCGCATCGCGGCGCGCCGATCTTCATGCATAAAGCCCCGTGCCGCTCGGAAGGAGTGCAGAACCTGCAACAGGTCAAGAGGTTTATAAAGCACAAAATTTGCGCCCGCCTGAAAGACTGCTCCCACGGGCGTCGCACTGCCCACCATTGCAAACAGGACTGGCCGTCTCTTGGGCGGGAGCGTTTTCGCCAGTTTGGCTACAGATACCGCGTCGGGGAGATCAAAATCGAGAACGACGCAGGAGTGATACTCGGCGGAAACCGTTTCCAAACTCTCCGGAATCGACGCCGAAATACGGTATTCAATCCCCAGCTCTGCGAACGCAGCAAGCAGGACTTTTACAGATCCACTGCTCCTGGAAACTACCAGGGCGTTGATTTTCATGGAGGCAGCTTACTGGCAGCTTGGTTGGAACAGTAGATTCCGCGTGTAACATAGGAGCCCATTACCGTGAGACCTTGACAAAAAGAACGCCTCAGGGATGCCGATTAATGGGCTCTATTGCGGCCTAAGCTATGCGCCGCGTCCGCTCTGCAGCGGCTTTTCTGCTCTCCAGAAACAACTCAATCATGGCCTTGTTAAACGCTGGAATGTCGGATGGCTGGCGGCTACTGACCCAATTCTTGTCCTGCACCACTTCTTCGTCCTGCCATTTCGCACCGGCATTCCGCAGGTCGTCCTGAATGGTGTGATAACTGGTCAGAGTTCTGTCGCGAACGAGATCAGCGGAAACAAGCAGCCACGGAGCATGACAAATGACAGCGATCGGTTTCCCGGAGTCATTCATTTCGCGAACAAACTGCTGCGCTCTGGGGTGCACTCGTAAGGTGTCGGCATTCAGTGCTCCGCCAGGCAGAAGCACGGCATCGAACTGAGCCGCGTCAGCCTGGTCCAGAGGCAGGTCCACGTTGTACTTCTCCGCCTTGTCGTGGTGCTTCATCGAATAGATCTGGCCGGCTTTGGGGGCGATCAGAGTAGTTCTTCCCCCCGCCTCCTCCAAAGCCTTGCGCGGATCTCTAAGTTCTGGATCCTCCACCCCGTCAGTGGCCAATATTGCTACACGCAGTCCTTCCAAGTTGTTGCCTTGTGTCATTGTTCCTCCTGGACCTCTAACTCGGTAGTCTGCCCAAATACGTGTTCTGGGTGGATAAGGAGAAGACTGTATGTGAGAAGTACGTCCTGTCAGAGATTACTGCTGATCAGCGTCGGCTAGCTGTGCCCGATATACATAACCGGCAAGCAGGTTCTTCGCAACCTCATAGTTTTCTGCGTTGGGCGCGAGGCGAAGGTAGGTACTCATGTGCTCGGCAGCGCCTTTGTAGTCCTTTTTGCTGCCCAGAATCAGGCCGTACACATACTCCATCTGCGGAACCTCATGCCTGGGATCAAGCTGCAGACCGCGAGTTACGCTGGCTTCGGCCTGATCAAGCTTTCCCAAGTTATAGTAGGCGGTGGCATTCATGAACCAGTATTCGGGAGACGAACCCGGGGCCAACTGGATCAGGTGGTCACTTGCTTCGGCCAACTCAGTCCAATTCTGCTGTCGCGCCGCAACATAGGAAAGCTCCACATAGGCGTCCAACAGCTTAGAATCCTGCGCAACCGCCTGCCGAAAGCAATTCTGGGCCTCGGCGAAGCTGCTCTGTTGAGTCTGCACGCGTCCCAGCTCAAGCCACGCAATCGCATACTTGGGATAAACCTCAATCGCCTTCTTGAAATAGTCGGACGCGGCTTGCCACTTTCCCTTGCGCGCTTCCTCCTCGGCCTTTTCGAATGCTTTGCGCGCCTTGTCGGGTGCGGCTAGTGAACTGACGCTGACTGTGTATCGTGGGTCATCGGAAAAGGAACGGGAAGAAGAACTACCCGAATCCGGGGCAGATGTGGCGCCGATGTCATTTGTGACTGTTCCGCTAGAGCGACTGACCTTCGACGCATCAACTTCAGGATTTCCTATTTGCGCCGCGTACGCAAACTGATACGAGGGCAACAGAAGAAATAGGATCCAGTGGAGGTACCTCATACCTTAGGACCTTTCCGAAACAACCCAACTTTAGATGACGCCTACCTGTTTCGGGCCAAACGCCTGACTTTATTTCATCGAGAAATTCCCTCACAAACTATCGGGGAAAATTTGTATGCCATGTTCGTGTTTTTTGCAAGATTTTCCACCATGGTAACCAGAAAATTTCCGTTTCCCGTTGTGAACTTGCCGTAAAATGGGCTCAACCTACTCGCGTTGCAGGGCACGGGGCCTCGACGTTTGGTGGCAGTTTGTCCGGACTCAAAAGAAATCACTCTGTTTTGGTTCGTGTTCTCGGCGAATGCCGCACCTGTTGGCCTCACTTGGCCGGGATCGCCTTTCTTAGTTTCCTTTCCCTGCCGTTGACGTTGCTCTATCCCCTGCCTTTAAAAATTGTTGTCGACAATGTACTTGGCTCTCAACCGCTTCCCAATTGGCTGTTTTGGCACGTGCCGTGGGCAAGCCTGCATCGCACCGCACTGGAGTTTTCGATATTTGCACTCCTGGGAATAGCTCTCCTGGTGAATCTACAGGGTCTTGCAGCATGGTGGCTACAGACGTATACGGGTGAGAAGCTGGTCTGGGACTTTCGCGCACGCCTGCTGAACCATGTCCAGCGGCTGCCTTTGGTCTTTCACGACCATTACGGGGCCACGGACTCTGTCTACCGTATCCAGCACGATGCCCCTTCTATTCAGTACGTCATGATTCAAGGCCTGGTGCCGCTACTTACGGCATTTTTCACACTGGCTGGAATGATCGTGGTCACCGCCAAGATCGACCTTGAACTTGCGTTTGTGGCATTGCTGATCACACCGATTTTATTTCTGCTGTCCTTGGGTTGCAGCCGTATCGTGAGAAAGCGATCGCAAACCATTAAGGGGCTCGACAGTTCAGCCATGTCCGTGATCCAGGAGGTGATCGGCTCCATACGCGTAATCAAGGCCTTTGGCCAGGAAGGACGCGAGCACACCAGGTTCATTCGCCGTTCGAGCGAGCGTATGTCGCATCAGGTGCAACTGGCGCTACAGCAGGCAGTCTTCAACGTGACGACCGGACTGACCATTGCTGCAGGTACGGCAGCGACGCTTTATATCGGGGTTCACCACGTGCGCGCTGGAGCGCTCACCGTTGGATCACTGTTGATGGTCATGGCGTATGTCGCGCAGGTCTATCAGCCGCTGCAAATTCTTACGACAAAAGCGACTGAACTGCAGACGTGGCTGGCGAGCCTGGACCGGGCCTTCATGTTGCTGGACCAGGAACCCGAGATTTCTGAATCGAAAGACGCGTTGCCCATTCATCATTCGAACGGAGAGTTTGAGTTTCGGAATGTATCGTTTTTGTACGGCGAATCCCGCCAGGGCTTGCACGAACTCTCATTCCATGTGCCGGCTGGTTCGCGAGTAGGAATTGTAGGTACGACCGGCGCGGGGAAGACTACCCTGCTGAATCTACTCATGCGGTTCTATGATCCCTGTAAAGGCGAGGTGTTGCTGGATGGAATCGACATCCGCCAATACCGGATCGCTGACCTTCGACGCCAGTTCGGCGTCGTGCTACAAGAACCAGTTCTTTTTGCCGCCAGCATTTCAGAAAACATCGCATATGGAAAGCCGGATGCCAATGACGAGGAAATAATCGCCGCGGCGAAGGCGGCGGCCTCCCATGACTTTATCTCAGCCCTGCCTGATGGTTATGAGACTCAGGTGGGTGAGCGCGGATCGCGGCTTTCGGGTGGCGAACGGCAAAGAATTTCCTTGGCGCGAGCATTCCTGCGCGACAGCCCCATTCTGATCCTCGACGAGCCAACCAGTTCTGTTGACATTCATACCGAAGCGGCCATCATGGAAGCGACAGAGCGCCTGATGGCAGGACGCACAACTTTCATGATCGCTCACAGGCTGAACACGTTAAAGAGCTGCGATCTAATTCTGGTTCTGGAACAGGGCAGGCTTATAGAAGGCAAGGAGTGTACGCCAGAAGCCTGGGCTCAAACCGTGGGCTCTTAAACGTCTCTTGTCCTTCCAGCCATCAGCATTTTGCGACCACTAGTCCTGGCCATCTTTCATCGCAGTGCGAATAAGTTCCACGAAGCCTGCGACGATCCCGAGAATCAACCCTGCGATGTACAACCAGGTCGTATGTAGCCAGCGGTCGAGGGCTGCCCCTATCAACCAACCGACGACAGTTGCCGCGGGAAAAAGAATAGCCAATTGAGCATAATTCGCCATTTGAACCCAGGCGTTTTTCTTTTTCGGGTCCTGCGGTTCGGAAGTCATACCTAAAGCAGTTCAAACTCCAGCCGAAGAACAATCTAGCAGGACTTTTGTATATGTACACTGCTCGACTGCTCTGCGTGTGCGGTCTTCTCTGTCTGAGTGTCCAGGGACAAACCCCTGCTGACCTCACCCAGCTCAACATCGATGACTTGGCGAACATCCAAGTCACTTCAGCCTCGAAAAAGCAGGAAAACCTCGCCGGGGCTCCGGCAGCTATTTACGTCCTCACGGGAGATGCAATCCGAGAAGGCGGGTTCACTACTTTGCCCGAGGCATTGCGAATGGTTCCCGGGCTCTATGTCGTGCAGACCAACTCGCATTCATGGCAGATCAGTACGCGCGGCTTCTCCGGGATCGACAATCGCAAGATGCTGGTGTTGGTTGATGGACGCAGCGTTTACAGTCCAGCGTTTGGCGGTGTTTTCTGGGACCTGCAAGACATTCCCCTGGAAGATATCGACCGGGTTGAAGTGATTCGTGGTCCAGGGGGTACACTCTGGGGCGCCAACGCCGTTAATGGAGTGATCAACGTGGTCACGAAAGCGGCGGACCGCAGCCAGGGTATAACTGTCTCCACATCCGTTGACAATCGAATCGGCTACAGTAGCCTGATCCAATACGGCGGCAGAATCGGCAACAGTTTCCATTACCGTGTTTACGGCAAAGCGTCATATTGGGAACCGTTCGATTCGCCTACGGGTCAGCCGTTGCCCAACAGCTTTGGCCTGCCACAAGGAGGTCTACGCGCTGACTGGGCGCTATCACAGAAGGATTCCCTCTCTTTCGCCGTTGGCGAGGCCAACGGACGTTATCAAGGATCGACTGAGATTGGAAGCCCCATTCAGGCGGAATTGCTCAAAGATACGAACCTATCGCTGCGCTGGGAGCACAGAATTTCGGATCGTTCCAGTACTGATACCTTCGCCTACTGTGATTGGGACTCTCACGAAGCATTTCCCGAGGAAAAGCAAAACACCTGCGACTTTGAATTTCAGCACAACTTCGCTTTCAACTCGCGCCACTCGCTGATCTGGGGCGGCTCATTTCTTACGACCGGGTTGTCGGTCGTGGATTTCGCGCCAGAGTACCGCCGCGTCACAGACGAAAGCGGGTTCGTGCAGTATGAATACGTTGTCCTGCCAGAGCGGCTGCGCATCCTCACGGGCTCTAAATTCGAAGGCAATCCTTACTCCGGCATCGAATATCAGCCACAGGTACGTGTGGCGTGGACTCCCACGCAGAGGCATTCGGTTTGGGGCGCTTTTTCCCGCGCGGTGCGCGATCCCTCGCGCTCGGAAAGTGACTTAGGCATCACCCAAACCATCCCCTCTTCTTCGGGTATATCCGTTATCCACATTGAGGGTAATCCGCACCTGCATTCGGAACGCGTGAAAGCCTACGAACTGGGCTATCGTTTCCAACCGAATGCACAACTCTCGCTCGATATCTCGTTGTACTACAACGATTACAGTGAACTTATCGTTCTACTAACTTCCGGGGTGCAGGTCCTCCCGTCTCAAACCATCATTACGCAGCAATTCCGGAATGCAAATCCTGCGCTTGGCGGGACGGCTCAAACCCACGGCTTCGAGGTGGGCTCTAGCTGGAGGGTTTTCCGGCGATGGACGCTTTCGCCGACGGTTACAGAGATGAGAGGCAGTTCGAACGCAACTTCGGGAGTGCCTAAGCACCTCTTCGGGATCCAGTCGCGCATTGACCTGGTACGAAGCCTCCGTTTTGATTGCGGACTCTATCACTACAACGCCCTCCCTCCAGCACTGGGACCACCCGCTATTCCTGGCGTTCCCACGTTCAACCGGATCGACCTTGGGCTCCTCTGGCGGCCTCGCTCGCAATGGACAATGGGTGTCTGGGGACGCAACCTGCAATCCGATAGACATACTGAGTTTGTGAACGATTTTTTTGGCGGGACAGCCGGCGAAGTCCCGCGATCACTGTCGTTGAAAGTGATATGGCAGTCCCGTCCGGAGTCGGAATGAGCTATGTTCCCGGTTCGCGATTTGCGAAGGATTAGCGCACTCAGGCTGGCTGGATTATTCCTGTCCTCTACGCTAATCATCCCCGTAGTTGCCAGTGCACAGCAGAGTGCGAGCGAATATCAAGTCAAGGCGGCATACCTCTACAATTTCGCAAAAGCAGGGCGGTGGAATTCGCAGGCGCTGCCGCCCGGGTCAAACCTGATTATTGGCGTGCTGGGTGGTGACGAAGAGTTTATAAGAGTGCTACGCGACACCTTAGGCGGCAAGATCGTTAACGGTCATGCTCTGGAAATACGCCATTTACGTTCCATCGAAGAGGTACGATTTTGTCAGGTGGCGTTCTTTCGCTCCCCGGAGCACCTACCGAGAAGTTCGGTGAGTTCGGAGACTTCGAATGTCCTGCTCGTCGGTGAAGACAAACAATTTTTGAGCGAAGGCGGAATGATTGCCCTCCTCTTTGCCAATGGCAGAGTCACGTACCAGGTGAATTCGGCCGCACTGGAAAAATCCAACGTTTCTTACGATGAAGCGAAGACCGCAACCGATTATCCCGCCATCTCGCCGGAAAGCCCTCGTCCGATTACTTTTCGCGTCCTGCCGGATTACCCGAAGATTGCCGCCACAATGAAACTGACCGGGGCCGTGCAACTGCAGGCCACCGTGAGGCCCGATGGAACGGTAAAACAGGTACGGGTCATCGGCGGTCATCCGCTGCTCGCCGAGGCAGCCTCACGCGCACTCATGCAATGGCGATATGAACAATCCTCAAGAGAAACCACAGAGTCAGTGAGAATTAGCTTCGGGCCGTAGGGGAAGCAACGCCGTGCTCCGCCTGATAGGTTTCGATAAGCTCGCGAATTCGCAGTGCGTCACGCTTACGGTGGCCATGACTCGTGATCGGGTCGCTGCCACCGGTCGATTCAATACGGATTTCAGACCAGAAAACTCCGTTTGATATCTCCACTGACGCGACTTGTAGAATCGCGATGCTTTCTTCCGTGCTGCCGAAAAGACGCGCTTTGACTCGGCTCACGTGTAGCGGGCTGACGACGATGCGTGTGGGAAAAAACAGATTGCCGCGAGTCCAGCGGCTCGCACTGAAGCTCTCGCCTGTTGCAGAAGCAGAGTTGACCATCTTTTCTCTCCGGCCGTCTTGATGCACTATGACGTGGTAAACGATCCTACCGCGCGCCACAACTCGGAAACAAGCAACCGAACCGCATCAGCTTACGCACATTTGTCAGGCAAAATGAACACTCGCCGCGCAAGTTCAGAATTCAACGTGCGCTCTTGATAGTAGCGATTCAAAATTCCGTTCTTCCAAACGAGCAAGTCCGGATTAGCCTTGGCGAACTCATCCCATTCGAGCGCTTCTACCTGCGCCATTCGCTCATGAACAAGGAAGAAATACGCGTATGTAATCGTCTCGTGGTAACGATCAGCCTTGCCCAGGCTGGCGGCAAACCTCTTCAGGGCCAACGAGAACCGTTGCAGAGCCTCCAAAATTGTGTATTGCTGCAAGTAAGCAAAGGCGAGCCGGACATGATCCGCATGATGGAAGTCCGGCGGCGCGATGTTACCGGATTCGAACTGTTGAATAAATTCCTTGCCAGTCATCGACAATCCCTTAGCTTGTCTTCTTGCCTGCGGCAACGGCCCAGGCTGCGGCGAAATAAACGATCAGAGCTCCGATGTTCGTGCTGCCGTGTAGAAGATGCACCGCAATGGCAAGCACGAGAATGGCTGAAAGCAACCAGGCTCCCTGCAGTACGGCTCGTGGGACTAGCAACAGGACTGCACCCGCAATTTCTCCCCAACCCAAAATAAATCGGAAAGCTCCCGGCAAATGGGTTTTTGAAAATTCCTGGTGTGAACCCAGTCCGATCAGAAACAAGACGGCCTCAATCAAAATCACAAGAGACAAAGACCACTGCAAGGCGGTCAGCGCAATCGAAGCTTGCTTTTCCCATTTGATTGATATGCTCATTTCTCCTTACCCCGTGTCCGCACAGCTTTGACCTCTTTGAGCCGATGGCTCGCGCTGGAATCCAGTTCCAAACCATAAAACTTCTTCAACTGCTGAATGAGTTCGAGCGACGCTTGAGAAAAAGGCGTCTTGCCGTCGAATGCATGCAGCACAATGCCTTCAAGCAGATCGCCGAGCGTTAAGTCGTGATACTCCGCGAGGGCCTTGAGCACCTTCAACAGCCGTTTCTCAATCCGCACGCCCGTCTGCACTCGCTCGATAGAGAATTGTTGCTTTTCGCTCATTGTTATCTATGTACCATGGTACCACAGCGGCGAAGATTCAAGCGATTAATTCGGAACCGCCGACCTCAACTGGAATTCCCCATCGAAAGCACTCAAACTCACTGATTTGCACGATTTCAATGTCGCAATGATTCAGGGAATCAATCTCTTCTATAATCGCAACTTAATTTCCGCAAGAAGGCTCGCCTCTTGGCACTCGACGAAAATATCTACGAACTGCGACTCGACAAACTGAAGCAGATTGAAGCTCTCGGACAACGTGTCTATCCGACGAAGTACGACTTCACCCACTCCATTCCGCAGATTCTCGGGACCTACTCAGATAAAACGGGTGAACAACTCGATGTGCCGCGAGTAAACGTGCGCGTCGCAGGCCGGATTATGGCCATTCGCTTGATGGGCAAGGCAGGATTTGCTCATTTGCAACAAGCAGGGCAACGTCTGCAAATCTACGTTAAGAGGGATGCGGTTGGAGAAAAAGGGTTTGACTTGTACAAACTACTCGACCTCGGCGATCACGTCGGGGTAAGTGGTTATTTGTTTCGCACCAAGACTGGTGAGTTGACGGTACACGTCGAGGAGATCACGTTCCTCTCGAAAGATCTATTGCCTTTGCCCGAAAAATGGCACGGTCTCACCGATGTTGAATTGCGCTACCGGCAGCGCTATGTCGATTTGTTCATGAATCCTGAGGTGCGCGATGTGTTCCTCAAGCGTGCCAAACTAATCCAGTCGTTCCGTTGTTTCCTGGACCAGCATGGGTTCGTGGAAGTTGAAACACCCATGATGCAGCCGATCGCGGGTGGCGCGGTGGCGAAGCCGTTCATCACGCATCACAACACACTCGACATCGACCTTTATCTGCGCATTGCCCCCGAGCTATATCTCAAACGGCTCACGGTCGGCGGTTTTGATCGCGTGTATGAGATCAATCGGAATTTTCGCAACGAAGGAATTTCGACGCGCCACAACCCCGAATTTACGATGCTCGAGTTCTATCAGGCGTACACAGACTACCGCGGCGTGATGGATCTGACGCAGCAACTTATCATTCAAGCCGCAAAAGACGTGACCGGGGGCATTAAAACTAAGTGGGGCGAGACGGAAATCGACTGGTCGGAAGCAAACTGGCGACGCCTGACCATGCGCGAAGCCATCATTGAATATTGGCCGGATCGGGCAGGAGCGAAACCGACGTTGGCTGATTTTGGATCACACGAGTCCGTGGAAGCATTGGTTCAGAGATTTAACTCAGCACACGCGCACATGCCCTACGATCCGAGCGCGCCAACAGGCAGAACAATTGCCAATCTGTTCGAGGCGGTCGCGGAAGAGCACCTTACGCAGCCGACCATCATTTACGAATTTCCCACCGCTGTCTCTCCGCTATCTAAGCAGAAGGCTGACGAGCCCGACTGGACTGAACGCTGGGAGATTTACATTGGACAGATGGAAATCTCGAATGGCTTCAGCGAACTGAATGATCCAGAAGACCAGCGACGGCGTTTCGAAGCTCAGCTGAAGGAACGCGAGCGTGGCGATGAAGAGGCGCACCAGATGGACGAAGACTATATTCGCGCGCTTTCTTACGGAATGCCGCCTGCAGGAGGAGTCGGCGTAGGAATCGACCGCCTGGCGATGCTGCTGACCAATTCGCAATCCATCCGCGACGTGATTTTGTTCCCGTTATTGAGACCGGAAAAGAAGCAATCCTCCGAAGACGAACCGCACACGGCAAACTGAACCTGATGAAGTTCCATACCGAATACCTGAAATTCCACACACGCAGGCACCGCGAATACGTTCATATCACGCCGCAGATCGAGGCGATCGTCAAAAAAAGTGGCGTTCGCGAAGGAATGGTGCTCGTTTCCGCGATGCACATTACCGCCGGAGTCTACGTCAACGACAATGAATCCGGTTTAATCGAAGATATAGACAAGTGGCTGGAGCACGTGGCCCCATTTCGCGAGGATTACCGCCATCACGACACAGGCGAAAACAACGGCGATTCTCATCTGAAGGCGCTTCTGATCCACCACGAAGTAATTGTGCCGATTACAGCGGGAAAACTCGACTTCGGCCCATGGCAGCGAATTTTCTACGCAGAGTTCGACGGCCAGCGCGACAAGCGCGTGATTGTGAAGGTAATGGGAGAGTGAGAAACAAGTAGCTAGTGACTAGTGATCAGTGAAGAGCACGAGGGGTGGTTCGTGGGTCCGTGGTCGTAGTCAGCAGCCGAGACAAACAATCAATTTCGCCGGATATGTTATCTGCTCAGTATTCGGCGCTTACTGTCCGTTAGTCACCCGAAACTAGGCAGTAGCCACTGCAGCATTTGTCACTTGCCCTACCCGCAGCAGAGCCGCTAACATTCCAGCAACTTTCTCCAGAAGATGGCAGACGAACTTCAGGAATTACAAGAGCACGCCGAGCACGCGGCGCATCACCCGTCCATGGCCCCGGTTTCGTTGACTATGGCTGTACTCGCGGTTCTTGTGGCTGTGTCGTCATTATTGGGACATCGTGCTCATACCGAAGAAGTCGTGCTGCAAAACAAATCCAGCGATGAGTGGGCCTATTACCAGGCGAAAAATATCCGGCGCCATACGGATGAGATATTCGCCGATTTTGCATCGGTTATGGCCACGAGCGATCAGCAGAAGCTTGCCCAGCTCCGCGAAAAGTATCAGTCTGAAGCAGACAAATACCGCGACCAGCAGAAGGATATTGATTCCGAGGCGAGAAAACTGGAACAGGAAACGAATCATGAGCGCGGGCGGGCAGACCGCTTCGATCTGGCAGAGGTCTTCTTAGAAATTGCACTCGTCGTCACTTCGATTACCTTGCTCTCGGGAAAGCGATTGTTTTGGCAGACGGGCATGGCACTTGGCGTGGTTGGGCTTGTAATCGCCGCTACCGCTCCATTCGTGCGCTAACCCGCTCTTAACGAATCTGTAAAAAGCCTGGAAGATGGGTTGAAGCTAATAGCTTCTACTCTGAAAAAAGCTTATTCCAGAGTTGACCTGGGGCTATAATCAACTCTGACAACTCTGCCCGGAGCCGCACCACCCAACATTCCAGCTTGGGTTTTCGGTCGACGGCCCCAGACGGACGCAAGAACAGCTCGCCTGTGACGAGGTGTATATGTCGACTCTGTTCGAGCTTCTGATCGCATGGGGAGTACTTACAGCTGCCCTGATTGCCCTGCTGATCTATCGCGGCACTCTCACGATGCAAGAGGATGACCAGCTGTTCCTGGGTGAATCCGAATCTCACATGGCCCGTGAACAGGTGGAAATCATGAATCGTGTCAATCGTCTTGGCCCGTTCGTGAAGGTCCTTGGCACGGCCTCTGCTGTGCTGATTCTGGCGATCGCCGGGGTTGCGATTTATCAGGGGTTGCAGCAGCCGCAATAGGTTCGCCGCGATGGCAGCAAGTACGAACGAGGCCGTTGTGTGTTTCCGCTTCGTCCGTTAGCATCAGAAATCAAACGCAGATCTTCGCGTCTGATCGATGCGTGCGCTCAGGCGAATCGCAGTAATAGGTGGCGGACCGGCCGGGTCATTCGCGGCCGCCGCGCTCGCCCGCAATGGACACGAGGTCGTTCTTTTCGACGAAAAACTGGCTTGGGAAAAACCTTGCGGTGGAGGGTTAACGGATAAGGCGCTTGTCCGCTGGCCGTTTCTACGCGATGCGGATGTTGAGCGTAATTGGATCAGCAACTGTGAGCTGATCGCACCTTCGGGCCGTAAGGTCAGCTTCAAATTGGACCGTCAAATCGCAATCTTCTCTCGCTTGGCCCTGAATGGTTTTTTGCTGGATCGCGCCAGTGCTGCCGGAACAGAACTGCGGCGCGAAAGGGTACTTCGGATCGATAAGGCGGCAGGTAAGTGGTCGGTCCAAACCGCTGCCTCAACATACTCGCCTGATTTTGTTGTGCTCGCTGCCGGTGCGCGCACATCGCTGCGCGATAAATTTTCGTCCGCACTCGGACCCGAGAACTTTGTCGTCGCACTGGGCTACTACATTCCCGGAACTCATCAAACCGTGCAGATCAAGTTCATAAAGAACCTCCACGGCTATATGTGGATATTCCCACGCGGCGATCATTTCTCTGCCGGTATTTGCGGCCGAATGCAGCAAAAGAACACGGCATACTTGCGCAGACTTCTCGAGGAATCGCTGCCGGAGTTTGGTCTTACCTGGGACCGAGCCCCTTTCTATGCGCACGTCATTCCCGCTCTCACCGCAAAGACTCTGAAGACGCACTCATTTGCAGGCGATGGGTGGGCGATGGTTGGGGATGCGGCGGGATTCGTGGATTCTATTACCGGGGAAGGGCTTTATTACGCGATGCGGTCGGCAGAACTTCTGACAGAATCGATCCTCGACAACGCGCCAAATCAATATCCGGCCCTGGTAAGAGAAGACTTCCTTCCCGAACTCGAGCATGCCGCCGGCATTGCCGATCGCTTTTACGCCGGGGAGTGGATGGGTGGATCGGTAATTGAACGAATGATCTTGCTAACCCAGCGAAGTTCCCGCTTCCGCGCGTTAATGCGCGACCTGTTCGCTGGTACTCAAGGATATTCAGATCTACGAGAACGCTTGTACCGAAGCCTTCCGCGAGTCACGGCAGAAACCTTGGTTAGCACGCTATGGAACTCGTTCGGAGGGAACCTGAAGCAAACGGAAGTCGCGAACTACGCTGGTGCCGGGAACAGGACTTGAACTTGAGGCGTTTAGCGGGCGTCTGAGCCCGCTGCCGAAATCCTGAGCGCAGCGAAGGACCTCAAACGCTGGTGCCGGGAACAGGACTTGAACTTGAGGCGTTTAGCGGGCGTCTGAGCCCGCTGCCGAAATCGGGAGCGCAGCGAAGGACCTCAAACGCTGGTGCCGGGAACAGGACTTGAACCTGCACGCCTTTTACGGCACTGGATCCTAAGTCCAGCGCGTCTGCCAATTCCGCCATCCCGGCGCAAGTAAGCTGTTAAAAAAGTATATCAGCGGGAAAACCGCTGACCCATCATTCGCCATTCGTCGGGCAGCATCGCCTCTCCACAGCTAATGAAGACGCATGCAGTGTCGATATAGCAATTCAGAGTCATGGGCGACAACGATATCATTCAGGATTTTCTTGCCGAGAGCGCAGAGAACCTCGACCGGCTAGACCGCGAACTGGTTGGCCTCGAAAAGAACCCCGGCGATACCGCCGCGCTCGCCGGCATCTTTCGCACCATTCACACCATAAAGGGCACCTGCGGATTTCTCGGTTTCAGCAAGCTCGAGAGCGTGGCACATGTGGGCGAAAACCTGCTGACCCGGCTCCGCGATCGTCAGTTGATGCTCAACCCTGAGATCACCACTGCACTGTTGGAGATGGTGGATGCGATTCGGCAGATGCTGGATGAAATCCGCAACACAGGCCAGGACGGACAGAGCGATTATCCAAAGTTGCGGGAGACCCTGACTCGCCTGCAAAGTTCTGAGAGCAGCGCTCCGGCCTTGGCCCCCGCTGTTACGCCACCCGCGGTAACTTCTCCGATCGCGGCGAGGCCCGCACCGCCGTCGGAAATTGTCACACTACAATCTCCGCCCCCTCCGTCGGCCACCAAACCTGCACCCGCGAAAACCCAAGCCGTGCAGGCCCGGCAAGCTGCGACTCCCGACTCGCCACAGTCTGCGGAGACAAAGCCGCGCGAAGGCACAGGCGAAACCATCCGCGTCGCTGTCAATCTTCTCGACAAGCTCATGACCCTGGTTGGAGAGCTGGTACTGGCGCGCAATCAGCTTCTGCAGTTCTCGAATTCTGTCGATAATGCTGGACTCCACGCGATCTCTCAGCGGCTCGACCTCATCGCCAGCGAGTTGCAGGAAGAGGTGATGAAAACGCGCATGCAGCCCATCGGCAATATCTGGATGCAACTTCCCCGCACCGTGCGCGATGTCGCCCTCGCCTGCAACAAGCAGGTGACCATCGAAATGGAGGGCAAGGAGACCGAGCTCGACAAAACCATTATCGAAGCGATCAAGGATCCGCTCACTCACCTGGTGCGCAATTCAGTTGACCACGGAATCGAACTTCCAGAAGACCGCATGAAGGTGGGGAAAGATGCCATCGGCCGCTTGATTCTGCGCGCCTTCCACGAGGGGGGCCAGGTCAACATCGAGATCAGCGATGACGGCGGGGGACTGAACCACGAACGCATCCGTCAAAAAGCGCTTGAGCGCAAGCTGATTACTAGTGAGCAGGCGGCGCGCATGTCAGAGCGCGAAATTTCTAACCTGATCTTCATGCCGGGATTTTCCACTGCCGCCAAAGTAACCAATGTTTCCGGGCGTGGTGTGGGCATGGACGTGGTGAAAACCAACGTGGAAAAGATCGGCGGCGCAGTAGATGTGCAGTCAACTCCCGGCCAGGGCACGACTGTGCGCATCAAGATTCCGCTAACCCTTGCCATTATCCCGGCGCTGGTCGTCAACTGCCGCGGCGAACGCTACGCAATTCCGCAGGTCAATCTTCTCGAGCTCGTGCGCCTGGATGGCGATCAGGTGCACACCGGAATCGAAATGGTGCATGGCGTTCCAGTTCATCGTTTGCGCGGACGGCTCTTGCCTCTTGTCTATCTTTCGCGAGAACTGCAACTCGAAGATGCGACGGCCTCGGCACAACCGAGTTCGGTCAATATCGTGGTGTTGCAGGCCGATGAACGTCAGTTTGGCTTGGTTGTCGACGGCATCGGCGATACCGAAGAAATTGTCGTCAAACCGCTGCGCAAACAATTGAAGACAGTCAAGACTTTTGCGGGTTCGAGCATTATGGGAGACGGCAAAGTTGCGCTCATCCTGGATGTACTTGGCCTGGCTCAGCGTGCCAGCGTCGTCAGCGAGACGCGAGATCGCGCCGTGATGGAAAAAGTTGCGGAGTCAGCAGCATCCGCAGGAGAAAAGCAGACCTTCCTCCTCTTTGCCGGCCTGGGAGACTCGCGCATGGCCATCCCGCTCAGCATTCTCGATCGGCTGGAAGAATTCCCGATCTCAAAGATCGAAATGTCGGGCGCGCAATGGGTCACGCAATATCGCGGACAGATATTGCCTTTGATCCGCCTGAGTGTAGTTCTCGAAGAACGCCGCCACAAATTGCAGGGTTTGCAAGCCCTGCCTCCCGCTGGGTCAGGGCCTCTGCCAGTGCTCGTGCTCAATCATGAGGGATACGCATTCGGCCTGGTTGTGGACAAGATTCTTGACATTATCGAGGACCGCGCGGAAGTCAAGACACCGCCCACGCGCGCATGTGTTCAGTATTCAGTCGTGATCGGTGAACGAGTGACCGAACTGCTGGATATTGCCGCTCTCGTCAAGCGAAACGCAACCTTGGTGGCGTCGCGGGCGCTTGTGGCGAAGCGCGCAGCTCGGGGAGCAAACTGATGCCTGCGCAGTACTGCACTTTCTATCTCGATGGCCTGCTCTTCGGTGTGGACTTGAAGACTGTACAGGAGGTCGTTCACCGCCACGACATGACGCAAGTCCCACTCGCGCCATCCGTGATAAGCGGGCTAATTAACTTGCGGGGGCAGATTGTCACTGCCATTGACCTCCGCTGCCGCCTGGAGCTGCAATCGCGTCCACAGGACGCGAACGTGATGAATGTAGTCGTGCGCTCAGACGACGGTGCCATCAGCCTGCTGGTCGATGAAATCGGCGATGTAGTCGAAGTCGAGGATAGCAGCTTCGAACTCCCGCCGGAGACACTGCGCGGCAACGTTCGAAGAATGATCCTTGGGGTGCACAAGTTGAATAGCCGGCTGATGCATGTTCTCGATACCGCGAAGGCTTGCCAGCTCACGGAAGTCGCCGAAGCTGCCGCGTCGTCGTAAGAATTTCATTTCGGGGTGGAGAGCTCCATGGGACGCACGAGTCTCATGAGCAGGAAAACAACCAAGACTGCGAGAGCCTTTGGCGGCGCCTGCAGTCTGCTTAAGGAGCGACTATGTTGTGGTTCAGCAATTCCAAGATCGGAACGAAGCTGGCGCTGGGATTTGGCACTGTGTTGATACTGTCGGCATTCCTGGGAATCATCGCAATCATTCAGCTCTCGAAGATGAATGGCAATGTGATCGATATTGGCGCGAATTGGATGGCCCGCATTACGTACCTCAGCGAACTGAGATTTGATTGTTCGAAGCTGCGCCGTCTCGAACTGAACTACTTGACATCAATGGACGACCGCACGAGAGCGCAGACCCAGACAAGTATCGACCGTCTCATGCCTGAAATCGAGAAAGACCAAAAGCTATATGAAGCCACGATCTCCAGTGACGATGAACGCCAGTTTTATCAAGGCTTTCGTTCCGCATGGGATAAACATCTGGCGGCCAGGGACCACATAATGGAACTCCATCGAGAGGGGAAGCAAAAAGAAGCCAACGAATACTCGGCATCTGAGGGCCTCTCGACGTTTTCGGCCGCCGACAAGTTTCTTTATGACGACGTGCAGTTCAATGTGAAAGGCGCGGACGCTGCCATGAAGTCGGCCGCCTCAACCTACTCATCCTCTCGATACTGGGTCATTGGTTTGCTCGTGGGTGCGATCGGCATCGGTCTGCTTGTGTCGATCGGCATTGCCCGCTCGCTCGCATCAGCCGCCAGCGGCATGCTGCTGACGATTCAGGAAGTTGCTTCCAACAATCTTACGGTTGCCGACCTGGATGTGGCCTCTCATGATGAAATCGGACAGGCTTGTGTCGCACTCAATAAGATGAAAAACAACCTGCACCAGGTCATTCAAGCGATAGCCACAAACGCGCAACAAGTTGCCAATGCCAGCGAGCAATTGTCGAACACCAGCCAACAGATCACGGCCAATTCCGAAGAAACGTCAGCGCAGGCCAAAGTCGTCTCTAATGCCGCCCAGCAGGTCAGCCAGAACCTGCAGACGGTCGCGACCGGGGCGGAGGAGATGGGGAGCACAATCAAAGAGATCGCGAAGAACGCAAGCGAAGCCGCGAAAGTTGCTAGTTCCGCGGTAAGAGTCGCCGAGAGTACGAATGCGCAGTGGCCAAGCTTGGAGAATCTTCGACTGAAATTGGCCAGGTCATCAAGGTCATCACTTCGATCGCGCAGCAGACCAACCTGCTCGCGCTCAATGCCACTATTGAAGCCGCGCGAGCGGGTGAGGCCGGCAAAGGCTTTGCGGTGGTCGCGAATGAAGTAAAAGAACTGGCGAAAGAAACTGCCAAAGCAACAGAAGACATCAGCCGCAAAATCGAGACTATTCAAACTGATACCAAGGCAGCGGTGGAGGCGATCGGCAACATCAGCGCGGTGATCAATCAGATCAACGACATTTCCAACACTATCGCTACCTCCGTCGAAGAACAGAATGCCACTACGAATGAAATGGCGCGCAATGTGACGGAAGCGGCCCACGGCAGCGGCGAGATCACCAGCAACATCACGGGGGTTGCACAAGCGGCGGAGAGCACCTCACACGGCGCGGGTGAAACCCAGAAAGCCGCCCAGCGCCTGGTCGACACCTCAACCGAGCTGCGCTGTCTGGTAGAGAAATTCAAGATCACGTCACAGCCATCGACCAGTACTTTGCGTGACAGGGCGACCCCGCTTCATCACAAGGCGGCTTCTGCCTGAGCCTTTGCAATCGTCCCTCCGCCCCTGGAACGCTAGATCTAGGTTTTCTGCGTCGCTCCTCTGTGGCGTTCCTCTGTGAAGCTCCGTGTCCTCTGTGGTTGGTATTGAATCTTACCCAACTCTCCGACGTGCTCCCTCCTCAATCTCATTCTCTATTTCTCGCGTAGTCGAGCTTCGACCAAAGGCGACTCGTCGCTCGAAGGCCCCGAGCGCTCGTGCGGCACAATCCCCTTGCTGCAACGCTTAAAGTTTTTGCGGCAGACACCGAAGTTAGAAGCATGCGCACGGAATATTCTCCAGCACACCGCTGGCTTTGGGGGAAAACTATGACCGCCGGCAAAGCGCGATCTCTGATGCGAATGTCGAGACCATTGGCACCCGTTTTGTGCATGGCCATTGCGCTTTCAGCACATGCGCAGCAGCCTGCTGCATCGGGGAATGATCAGGGCAAATCCAATCAGGAATTACTGAAGCGAATCGATGAATTGGAAGCCCAAGTCCGTCAATTGGCGCAAAATCAGGCCGCACCGCCGCCTTCACCGGCAGTCGAAGAACCTCGGCCCAATTCCGTCAACGATCGTCTGAAGCTGAACGTATTCGGTGACGTCGGTTTTGAGGCCAGCGACCTGAAGCCGAGCACAAACAGCTTTAGAATCGGCTCCCTCGATCTGTTCATGACGGCCCACCTCTCTGATCGAGTCTCGACACTCGCCGAAGTGCTGTTCGTTTCCACAAGCGACAACAGCATCGCGCCCGACGTCGAGAGACTCCTGTTGCAGTACAGGCACAATGACTATTTCACCGTGGGTATCGGCCGCTACCACACGTCGATCGGCTACTACAACACGGCATTCCATCAGGGAGCGTGGTTCCAGACCGCAGTCGATCGTCCATTCATGTATGCGTTTGATGACGAAGGAGGATTCTTGCCGTTGCAGGAAGTTGGCATCACCACCATCGGAGTGATCCCCTCCGGAAAATTAGGACTCACGTATGTGGCAGAGGTGGGCAACGGCCGCAATCACCTGCTCGGCGGTGACCCCGCACAGAACGCTCATGACACAAATAACGGCAAATCAGTCAATTTTTCCTTGTCCGCACATCCCTCTGGGTTAAGTGGACTGGACCTGGGCTTTTCGATTTACCACGATTATCTGACTTTCTCCGACAACATTAATCACAGCGAATTGATCTCGACCGTACACTTCGTCTATTTGAACTCGACCTACGAATTCCTCAACGAAGCGATGCTGGTGCGCCACGTTGGCAGTAGTACCGGGGCGCCGGGCGTTTTTCATACACCCGCGTTCTACACGCAAATCTCACGCAAGTTCCATTCGTCTTATCGTCCTTACTTTCGCTATCAATACATCAACGCAGGCGTGAACGAACCAATCTATGGCGACCCGACTGATGGGCCTGTTGTTGGGCGAAGAAATGGGGCTTCAGTTGGTCTGCGGTATGACTTCACTGAGCATAGCGCATTCAAACTCCAGTACGACCGCGCGCAACGGCGCGGAGTGCCCAGCAGCAATGGGCTCGATACACAGTTCGCTTTCACGTTCTAGGGCGACAAATGATTAACCTGAAGAAACCAATTTTGACCCTCGCTGCGGCAGAAATCCTGCTTTTGTGTCTAGTCGCGCCGCCCCCCGTCCACGCGGGTGACGCCATTGTTGTCATCGTCAATAGCTCAAACCCTGTCGATAGCTTGAGCGCTGCCGAGTTGAAAAAGCTCTTCCTCTCAGATCGCAGCCGATGGGAGACTGGCAAGGCCGTGGCGCCGGTGATGCCCAGCCCCGGCTCGCCGGAACGGACCACATTCCTCAAGATTGTTTGTGGGATGAACGATAGCGAGCTGAACAAGTACTTCATGCAGGCCGCATTCACTGGAAAATCCGCAACTCCGCCCAAAGAGGTTGCTGGCTCGGCTGCCGTGAAGAGTTTTGTCGCTTCCTCACCCGGCGCCATCGGATTCGTGAAGGCGCTTGACTTTCACGGCGATGGCAGCGACGGCGGGGTAAAAGCCGTCAAGGTCGACGGTCTCGCAGCCTCCGACGCCGGCTACAAACTGAGAATGTAAATATCTCGGCTCTGAAGGCAGGAACGTCATGCAATTTACGATCAAGGCACGGCTTTTTGGTCTGACGATCCTCAGTTTGCTTTTCGTCGTCGGGGTAAGCGCGACGGGGTGGTGGAGCGTTGCGGCGCTTGAACAAACCGCCAAGGACGTGGCCGCTTCGGGATCGGCCATCCGGAATCACATCGAAGCCGGAGTATATAACGATTTGACCCGGTCCGATGTCTCGACGGTATTCACCGCCAAAGGCGATGAGCAACAGAACAAAACAGAAGAATTCGAACAACACGCCAGGCTACTCAAGGACCGCATCACGAAGACGCGTAGCTTGGCCTCCGACGCGGACAGCCGCCGGATGATCGATGAAGAAAGTCAGCTGGCAAATCAATACGTGAACGCGGGTCACGCTCTGGTAGATGCCCTGGTCCACAATCCCAATTCAGCGCCTGCTCTACTTGGCCCTTACCTTCAACTCTACAAAGACCTGCAAGGCAAGATCGAGAGCACCAGTGATCAATTGGCAAAAGGCGCCAAGGACACCGAAGCCAGCGCAGAAAAAAAATCGGCGAGAGCAACTCGCACGATGTTCCTCATGTGTGGGCTGTCTGTGCTGATGCTGCTCGTGGTCGCAGTGCGGATCACCCTCAGCATCAATCGGGGACTCGGATCCTTTTCTGCACAGTTCAAGACTATGGCAGAGTCCAACGATCTGACCACTCGAGTGAACGACAGCCGCGAGGATGAGATCGGTGAACTAGGCAGATGCCTGAACACATTTGTCGAAAAAGTACACGACATGCTGGGCGAGATCGCACACGCCACCAAGGACGTTGCCGCGGCAAGCCAAACTCTTTCTGCCACCAGCCAACAAATCACCGCCAATTCACAAAAGACCTCCACGCAAGCGCAGGTCGTTGCTAACGCCGCGCAGCAAGTCAGCCAGAACCTGCAAACTGTGGCCACCGGCGCCGAAGAGATGGGCAGCACTATCAAAGAAATCGCCAAGAACGCAACCGAGGCCGCCAAGGTCGCCACCTCCGCCGTCCGCGTCGCCGAGAGCACTAATACCACCGTGGCCAAACTCGGCGAGTCAAGCAATGAAATCGGGCAGGTCATTAAGGTCATCACTTCGATCGCCCAACAGACCAACCTGCTCGCGCTCAACGCCACTATCGAAGCTGCTCGTGCCGGCGAAGCCGGCAAAGGGTTCGCCGTAGTCGCGAACGAGGTGAAAGAACTGGCGAAGGAGACCGCTAAGGCTACTGAAGACATCAGCCGCAAGATCGAAACCATTCAGACCGACACAAAAGCCGCAGTGGAGGCCATTGCCAACATCAGCGGCGTGATTAATCAGATCAACGACATTTCTAGCACTATTGCCACCGCGGTCGAAGAGCAGAATGCCACGACCAACGAGATGGCGCGCAACGTGAGCGAAGCGGCGCAGGGCAGCAGCGAAATTACCAGCAACATCACCGGCGTAGCGCAGACCGCGGAGAGCACTTCGCAAGGCGCCAGTGAAACCCAGAAGGCTGCCCAGCAACTGGTCGAAACCTCAGCCGAGCTCCGTCGCCTGGTAGAAAAGTTCAAGATTCACACGGCAAACTCTGAACCCGGTGCTGGTATGCATCGCCAGGCCCGCGGCATGGGGGCGTCCGCTTAGACAAACGTCACCATCCACGTTTTGGAGGCGCCGGTCCCGCAGCAGGTCGGACGTTGGCACGATTACGTCAGCGGGCGAGAGATCAAAACTCGCACCCATAAATAGAAAAGCATTCTTAGTCAAGGTCAGATTCAGAATGCCGCGGTCTGCCTGGATTTTGAACTCCTCCCGTAGCGAAATAAGGCGCCGCCGAGAATCGAGGGAGATGACACTTTGGCTCGATCCGCCATTCGCGTGCTGATAGTGGACGACTCAGCGGTGATTCGCAAACTTCTCACCGACACTTTGTCTGCGGACCACGAGATCGAGATTGTCGGTACAGCCGCCGACGGCCGCATTGCCTTATCCAAGATTGAACAGCTCAAGCCTGATGTCGTCACCCTGGACGTCGAAATGCCGGTCATGAACGGCCTGGAGACGTTGAAAGAACTGCGCAAGTCCTATTTGCGATTGCCCATCATTATGTTCAGCACCTTGACCGAGCGTGGTGCTGCGGCGACCCTCGACGCGCTTTCGCTCGGCGCGTCCGATTACGTTACCAAACCCACCAATACCGGAAGTATAGAAGCGGGAGTGGCGGCAGTTCGTTCCGAGCTGATTCCTAAGATAAAAGCTCTCTGCCGACGCACGAACGTCAACTTCCAACCGTTGCCGTCCGCGGAACCGCCGGTACAGGTAGCTCGCCGGACCAAGCAGCCTATCGAAATCGTTGCTATTGGAACGTCCACCGGCGGGCCCAACGCGCTCGCGGAAGTCCTGCCCAGACTTCCGAAAGACCTTCCGGTCCCCATTGTGATCGTGCAACACATGCCACCGGTGTTTACGCGCTTTTTAGCGGAGCGCCTGACGAACCTCTCGCAAATTGCAATTGCGGAGGGCCGGGCAGGAGCGGACCTGTTTCCCGGACAAGCCTGGATCGCGCCCGGGGATTTTCACATGACCGTCACTCGAAGGGCATTGCGCGGGCGCGTGGATCTCAACCAAGCGCCTCCCGAGCACTCCTGCCGCCCAGCAGTTGACGTGTTGTTTCGCTCAGTGGCGAGCGCTTATCGGGCGAACGCCCTGGCGGTCGTCATGACGGGGATGGGGTCGGACGGTGTCCTCGGGGCAAAAGAGATCCGCGAAGCTGGGGGCGAGGTACTGATTCAGGATGAAGCAACCGCAGTCGTGTGGGGCATGCCCGGCCTGGTGTATGCCGCCGGACAGGCGGACGGCGTGTATCCGCTCGATCAGCTGGCTACCCAGATCACCCGCCGCGTTATGCAAAGCCGCATTCCTCGCACTGCCGTTTCTACCGTAATGCTGGAGTCGCACGCCAAATGACAGCCGGTCCACAGATCGCACTCAGCAAGCCAGCCGGGGTACTGCAAGCGCCAGCCGATCCCGTATTCCGGCAAATCCGCGACTTGGTGTATAAGGTCTCGGGCATTTATCAGGTCGAAGAGAAACTCTACTTGCTTGCCGACGGCTGCGGGCGCAGAATGCGGCAGCTCAACATAAGTACTCCTCGCGAATATTGGGATCGTCTCACCGCACACACCAATCGCGACGCGGAAATGAGAAGTCTGCTGAACGAAGTCACCATCGGCGAAACGTCCTTGTTTCGCAGCCAGCCACAAGTCGACGCCATTCGTAAGGTGATTCTGCCCGAGCTCATTAGCGAGAAATCAAAACAAATCATCAAGCGCCTGCGTATCTGGAGCGCCGGATGCTCTACCGGCGAAGAGGCATACACCCTTGCCATGGTCATGATGGAGGAGCAAGCGCACTTGCTGAAGGATTGGACAGTCGAGATACTGGCAACCGACCTGAATGACCGCTCCATCGAGACGGCCAAGGCGGGTATCTACGGCGACTATGCACTGCGCTCGACCAATGACTACTTCAAGCGCAAATATTTCGATCCGGCGGCGGACGACAAACTGCAGGTGAAGCCAGAGGTAAAAAAGCTAATCAACTTCAGCCGCCTTAATCTGCACGATGATTCCAAGATGCTTTTTATGAAAGGCCTGGATCTGATCTTTTGCTGTAACGTCCTGATCTATTTTGACGGCCCTTCAAAGTCCAAGGTCGTAAACCATTTCTTCAATGACCTGAACAGCGGCGGGTATTTCTTTCTAGGCACGTCGGAATCTCTGTTGAAACTTAACGAGCAATTTCACCTGGTGCACTTCCCCGGAGCCATTGCTTATTGGAAGCCGTCCCGTACAGGAAAGAAGCCATGAGTACAGGTGTCACCTCGACGATTACTGAGCGCGTGAATCGCATCGAAACCATGCCCTCCATTCCTGCCGTTCTGCTGCCCTTGATGGAGCTCCTGAACGCGCCACCCGACAAGGTCAAATTGGACGAAGTCGTAAAGCTGGTCTCCTATGACAACACCATCGCCCTGCAGACTCTTCGGATCGCGAGTTCGCCATTATTTGGACTGCCGCGCGCGCCGCAATCGATCAAAGCTGCGGTAATGACGCTAGGCTTGCGCCAGGTAGGCGCAATGGTCCTCACTTCCTGTCTCGGCCAAGCATTTCCCACAAAGGGCTGGGCGTTAGACCCGACGGTTTTTTGGAGGCACTCCCTGGGCTGCGCCATGGTTTGCCGTAAGTTCAGCGAAAGGCTGCATATCATCGACGCCGATAAGGCATACATGGCAGCCCTGCTGCACGATATGGGGTTCCTCGTGAATTGCCTTATGTTTCCCGAAGAATTTGCCGACGCTTTGGAACGCGCCTCGCAGGAAAGCATTCCACTGGTCGACGCCGAGCAGGTCACGATGGGGTTTACCCACTGTCAGACCGGACGAGCGCTCGCCGAGAAATGGCGCTTGGCAACAGAGATTGTCCAGGTCGTCGCACACCACCACGACATTGAGCACTGCGAAGCGGATCACTCCCTGGTTTCGCTAGTGCATCTCGGGGACCTGCTCTGCCGTATGCGTAATCTGGGTTATGGCTACTACGAGCGACAGAAAGTTGATCTGGTGAGCGACCCCGCCTGGTCAGTGCTGGTCAAAGAACATCGTGAGATGGAGAACATCGATTTGGTGCGGTTTACCTTCGAACTGGACGAAGACCTGACGGAAATCGATCAATTAGTGTCGGCAATCTTCGGCTCCGGCAAAGCCGCTTCCGCAAGATAAGAACACTGCTGAAGGCGATTAATTGTGGATTTGAAGCGAGATGGTGAGCGGCATATTTTCAAACAGCAGTCTCACTTCGAGCGCTTCTGAATCAGTAGGAGAATGTAGCGAATAGTCATTGCCGGTAATCACTGTTGGGACCGAAAGCATGCATTCATTTCCCAGGCGGGCAATCTTGTTTTTGAAATTACCGGCTACCATGTTGCAGACTTCGCCAAACGCATCGCACATCTCAGGGCCAACCTGAGAGGGCTCTATGCCGAGCATCTTTGAAGCCATGAATGTGGCAGCTTTGACACTGCAGGCGATACCCATGACTCCGCACAACAGGCCAGCAAGACCGACCATGGCGGTAATCTCGCGCGTGTCCTCAAAGGGAGTCTCGGGAACTGTCAACGTGCAGCCGAGCATAAGCTCAAAAACTTCGCGGGCAGCAACTTCGAGCACCTTGCCCCAATTCTCGTGACCGCTAGCATTGCCTGCCAATAACTCACCGGTCGTTTTCACGCATTCACCCCCAACAGAGGAAGCACATGCTCTTTTACCTGTTCTGCGGTGAAGGGCTTGCGGATGTACCCTCGCGCGCCGGCCGAAAGCGCTTGCACAACGTGCGACTCGCTACCCTCGGTCGTGATCATCACCACCGGCACTCCTTTTGCATTTGGGACCGCAGGCAGCTGCTTCACCATCTCCAGTCCATCCATGACTGGCATATTGATGTCGCACAGAATCAGGTCCACCTTGTTGTCCGCCAATACAGCCAACGCCTCGGCGCCATTTCCCGCTTCAAACACGCCGCTCATTTCGACGCCCGCCTGCCGCAGTGAGCGTTCCACGATCTTCCGCATCACCGAGGAATCGTCCACAATGAGGGCGCGTATGCCATTCATGACTTGTCAGTTGCTCCTGACGGCGAGGTGCTCCGGCGTCCCCGCATAACGTAAAATCGGCAAACCGAAGGTGGACTTTAGAGGCGATTCGCATTGCCGCCGAATCAGATCTGCAGAGATCTCGGCTGGTAGCGGTAAAGACACTTGCAAACTTCCCTGATTTTCTGTGCGTGAGCTGGGCTCAGGTCAATGAACTCGAATCCATAGACCTTTCCAGTCCGCCGGCGAACTACAGCTGAAGCCCGGGAGTTTGCGACGGGCTCAATCTTCACCATTTCACCGACCTCCAGAGCATCGCTGATCACAGCCGACATACCACTTTCGCTTAGCTCGATGCTCATGCCCGCGACAGGCTTCTGATTCAGGCGATGAACAGCGATCGGGATGCTCCATCGGTATCGCGGGTGGCGCCTGCGATCAAAGCTCTGTTCGGGCTCCGCTTGTCGACAGTCGACGTCGGTCTTCATCTTCATGCAAACTCTCTGCCTGCCATCGGCGGAATCAAAACATCTCTTGAATCGGTCACGCACCTGCGCTCTGCTAGAATCCGCGTCATGCCAGACAGCAAGTCGCGTGCCAGGAAAATCAAGCTTCTTCTCTTCGACGTAGACGGGGTTTTGACGGACGGAAAGCTCTTCTTCTTCCCATCTCCGGCGGGCGCACAACAGAGCATCCGCGAACAAGCAGCCAAGCACCGAGGCGAGGGTGGCTTCGGACTACACAGCGAGACTTTCGTAGAAGCCAAAGGATTTCACGCTCACGACGGTGCCGGAATCTCTCTGGCGCGGCTGGGTGGACTCAAGACCGGTCTGATCACCAAGCGAATATCAGAAACGGTAGCCCTGCGTGCGCGCGATCTGAAACTCGATCACGTCCACCAAGGAATCAATGACAAGCTAGGCGTGTTCAAAGAAATCTTGAAGCAGGAGCAGTTGAGCGCCTCTGAAGCCTGCTTTGTCGGGGACGACGTGATTGATTTGCCGGTGATGTGGAACTGCGGACTGGCGATTGCAGTTGCCAATGCGCGTTCTGAAGTGAAACGTAGCGCCCATTACGTCACTGAACATTCGGGCGGGGACGGCGCTGTACGCGATGCGATCGAATACATTCTGAAAGCTCAAGGCAAGTGGAAAGAGGCGATGCAACGATACATAGGCGAGAGGAGCCCGGGCAGCCAATAGCCGGTTTTACGGGTCAATTGACCAAAATAACGCAACCAGCGCCTCTCACGTTCCCTGCTCTTGCCCGTCGAACGCAAGAAGACCTAAAATCGCGAGTTCCATTGTGAGGTTAACCGTGCGCCTGAGTTTGATTCTGTTGTTTGCAATTTCGAACGTTTCAGTCGTGAGTTTCGCCCAATCCGCTGCGCCCAAATCATCTTCTGCTGAGCACGGCAGGTTCAGCACCATCGACAAAGCCGCAGATCCTTGCACCGATTTTTATGCCTACTCTTGCGGCAACTGGATGAAGACGCAGCAGATTCCGGCGGATCAATCCTCCTGGGGCACATTCCCAGAGCTGGCGGAGCGAAATCGCGACATCCTTCGTCGAATCCTGGAGAAGGCTGCAGCGGACGATCCGAAGCGCAATGCTATCGACCAGAAGATCGGTGACTACTACGCGTCTTGCATGGATGAAAAAACCGTCAACGCCAAGGGTCTCGAACCGCTCAAGCCTGAGCTCGACCGCATCGCCGCCGTGCAAGACAAACAGGGTCTCATCGATGCTATCGCCCGCGTTCACCTGATCGGCCCGAATCCTCTTTTCAATTTCTACACGCAGCCGGATCTCCACAATGCTGATCTGGTGATCGCGTATATCGACCAGGGCGGCCTCACTTTGCCCGATCGCGACTACTACATCAAAGATGACGCTCACATGAGTGAAATCCGCAGTCATCTGACGGAATATGCGACCCAGCTGTTCACTTTGGCAGGACAATCACCAGAACAGGCTGCCGAATCTGCAAAGACAGTGCTCCGCATTGAGACTGAGCTTGCAAAAGCGGCTATGGATCGTACGGCGCGACGCGACCCAAAGACGCGCGACCACAAGATGAGCCGCGACGAAGCGGCGCAGCTCGCTTCGAATTTCTACCTGACTCGCTACTTTGCTGACATGAAGACACCAGGCTTCTCTGAACTGAATGTCAGCAATCCGGATTTCTTCAAGCAGGTAAATGGGCTGCTCGACACAGAGCCGCTCGATGCCTGGAAAACCTACGTGAGTTGGCATCTTCTTGACGGCAACGCACCCTGGCTTTCGCAACCGTTCGTCGAGGCTAATTTCAAAATGCAGCAGGCGCTCACCGGTCAATCAGAAATCAAAGCGCGATGGAAGCGTTGTGTGGCCGCAGTAGACGACGAACTTGGCGAGGCGCTGGGCCAGCGTTACGTGGAGCAGACCTTCGGCGCGGAAGGCAAGCAGCGGATGTTGAAAATGGTCGACGCTCTGGAGAAATCTCTTTCAGAAGACATTCAGAACCTTCCCTGGATGTCAGAGGAAACCAAGAAGCAGGCACACACAAAACTGCAGGCAATCCGCAACAAGATCGGATACCCCGACGTCTGGCGCGATTACAGCTCGGTCAAAATTGTGCGCGGCGACCTGCTTGGAAACTTTATTCGCGCAAACGAATTCGAAGCTAAGCGCAACATCGACAAGATTGGCAAGCCGCCAGATCGCAAGGAATGGGGCATGACTCCCCCTACGGTAAACGCTTATTACTCACCGCCGCGCAATGAGATTGTATTCCCGGCTGGGATTTTGCAGCCTCCGTTCTTTGACAAGAACGCTGACGATGCTACGAACTTCGGCGGCATCGGTGTGGTTATCGGGCACGAGCTGACGCATGGCTTCGATGACCAGGGCCGCAAGTACGATCCCCAGGGGAATCTGCGCGACTGGTGGACGGCGGAAGACGGCCAGAAGTTCGAAGAGCGTGCCAGCTGCGTTGCCAACGAATACAGCGGCTTTACCGCCATTGACGACCTGAAGCTGAATGGACGCCTGACCCTTGGCGAAAACACAGCAGATAACGGCGGCGCGCGCATAGCGCTGATGGCCCTGCATCACTTCATCGCAGACGACAAGACTGGCCAGGCCGGAAAGACAATCGACGGCTACACGCCCGAGCAACGCTTCTATCTCGGTTACGGGCGCATCTGGTGCGAGTTGCGACGTCCTGAATACGCTCGCGCGCAAGTCACCACCAATCCACATTCGCCTGGCAAGTGGCGCGTGGACGGTGTTGTCGAGAACATGCCCGAGTTTCAACGCGCTTGGAGCTGCAAGGCAGGCCAGCCGATGGTCAGCGACCATGCATGCAAGGTGTGGTGAAAAAACAGTGGCTAGTGGTTCCTTGGCTAGTGGCTTGATAAGCAATTAGTCGTTTTTGCGCTTCCTTGCGGCTCGATGTCGCCTGATATCACCAGTTTATTCACGAGCCACTAGTCACTTGCCACTAGCCACTAGCCATTCGCCACTAACGATTAGCCCCTTCTCTGCTAACATCTTCCCTTCTCTCCTTGATGAACCGTGTTGGCGAACATGTCGTGCGCATTGAGGCGCAGGCGCTCTCAGATCTGGCCGATCGCATCGCCGGGTCGATGGCGGAGCCCTTCAATCGCGGTGTCGAGCTGCTGTTTCGTTGTGGCGGACGCGTAGTAGTTACCGGCATGGGCAAGAGTGGCCTTATCGCGCGAAAGATCGCAGCCACGCTCAGCTCAACCGGAACGCCCGCCATGTTCATGCACCCAGTTGAAGCCTTGCATGGCGACCTTGGAATGCTCGCCGACGGCGATGTAGTCCTTGCGCTCTCCGCCAGTGGAGAAACGGACGAAATCCTGCAACTGCTCGCCACTATCAAGCGATTGCGGCTCCCACTGATCGCCATCACCTGCGATGAGGATGTGGCGCGGGCGCCTTCGCCCGCGAGGCTTTCCACTCTCGCCGCCGCTGCAGACGTCTTCCTCAGCTGTGCCGTGGCACGGGAAGCATGCAGCATTGGCCTGGCTCCAACCGCCTCAACCACGGCTATGCTCGCTCTTGGTGACGCGCTGGCCGTCGCAGTCGCGGAGAAAAAAGGGTTCAAAGAAGAGGACTTTGCGCGCCTGCATCCCGGGGGAAAACTCGGCAAACGGCTGGCCCGAGTGGAAACACTCATGCACACCGGCGAAGCGGTGCCGCGAGTTTCACCCGAAACCAAAATGCCAGACGTAATTTATGAAATGTCGCGCAAGAAATTGGGCGTCACGACCGTGGTTGAGGGTGAAAAACTGCTAGGCCTCATCAGCGATGGGGATTTGCGTCGTCTGCTCGAACGGAAAGGAAAAGACGTGCTCGATCTTTCCGCCCGCGAATGCATGACCAAGAGTCCAAAAACTATTCGCAGCGACGAATTCGCCGCCACGGCTCTCGCCATCATGGAAGAAAAGAAAATCACCTCGCTCCTTGTGGTCGATGGAGACAAACTGCTTGGCATCGTGCACCTGCACGATCTGTGGGGAACAGGACTGGTTTAGGCAGACTACCGGCAACTACTGAGGACCGACAAAGAACCACATGACCTGGCAAATCTGGCTCCTCTTCGTGATGACAGAAGCTGTGCTGAGTGTTACTCCTGGGCCGGCTGTCCTGTATGTCCTGGCTCAGGCGATCCGGCGCGGCCCAGGCAAAGCGGTATGGGGAAGCTGGGGCATCCTGAGCGCAAATGCAATGTACTTCGTTCTTTCCGCTACGAGCCTGGGCGCGATTATTGTTGCTTCCTACAGGTTGTTCTTTCTGGTCAAGTGGGCGGGAGCTGCTTATCTGGTCTATTTAGGTCTGCGCAGCTTGTTTGGCAAGAGTTCTGTAATGACGCTGCCGGATTCGGCCGCAGGGTCGCGCTCTGGCCCGCGTGTTCTTCGTGACGGGTTCGTTTTGCAGGCAGCGAATCCGAAGGCTTTGTTGTTCTTCACCGCAATTCTGCCGCAGTTCATTAACCCGCATCACAATGTTGCGCTACAGATTTTTCTGCTGGGGATCAGCTCAATTCTCGTAGAGTTCGCGATCCTCTTCACCTATGGCCAACTCGCAGGCCGTGCACTCGCTGCTGCCCGAAGTCCTCGGTTCGAGAAGGTTACGAATCGGATTGCGGGATCCCTGCTGATTGGAGCGGGAGTAGGATTGGCACGGCTGAAAAGGACTTAGCGTCGAATCGCAGGCCCGTCATTCCATTCTTGAGCCGAGAGGTTCGTACCGATACTTCCTGCCATCCCAGAAAATCACCGAGGTCATCTGATCCCCACCGGCCTCTTCCACGTAAATTGCGCTAACGATCTTCTTCCGGCGTACTTTCATCTTCTTCAAGGAAACCGTCCTGACGGGAACGTTGATGATCACAAACTTCGCCTGTGGAGTCGCCGAGTGCCACGCACCAGGTCCCGATCCGTGGATCACAAGAATGTCGAGCCCGCGCAGCTTAGGATCGTCGGGAGCGAAGCCAGTTGTGACAGCAGGATTGCCGTAGCCAAAGAACGAATCCATGGGATCGATCACTTTGTACGACTTCTCTGCCTGATCTACGAGTGGGTTCTTGCACCGTGCAACGATCACAGCGTCGTCCACGCCATCATCGTTGAGATCAGCGACAATCGGTGTCCAGCCAGATTCGAGCGAACAGGTATCCCCGAAGGCCTGATGAACGAAATCGTTGTCAATACTGACCGATTTTGCCGCATCGGTCTGCGCGATAGCGTAAGTAGAGATTAGGAGCAGGAAAACTATTCGGGAACACATGAGACCACTGTAGTCTCGCAATCGAACACTAGCTAGACTGCACAGGTAACGAAGGTCACTGCCGCGAGCTCGACCTTTCCTGGTGCTGATTTAGATTGGAAAGATCAGCGGAAATGTTCCCACCCTTGCGACCGTAGGATTGACCGTGAGCCGTTATCGCAAACCAGGAACATCTGTTTGCCGCGCGTGACCTCTCCGATGCAGGTCACTGGAGTTCCGGCGATCCGCGTTGGCACGTGGCGCCTCTCTGCAGCGGTGAACAGCAATTCGTAATCCTCACCGCCATGCAGTGCGTGCTTTAGCTCTACCGCCTTTGGCCGACTGCCAAGTTGCGCAACTGGAATTGCGCCGGCCCAGATATTCGCTCCGACTCCGCTTGCTTCGCAAATGTGGCTCAGGTCCGTAGAGAGTCCATCGCTCAGGTCAATCATGGATGAAGGAATGCTTCTCGCCCGAAGGGCCACTGCCTCGCTGACTCTTGGGGCCGGGAAGAAGTGTCTCGAAAATATTGCGGAACTCAGTTTGCGCCCGGAATACAGCAGATCCAGGGTCGCCGCAGATATACCAAGTGCGCCGGTCACATAAATTCGGTCTCCGGGCCGCGCCCCCGACCGCAAGAGTGCCTTGCCTTTTGGTACGGAGCCCAGAACGACTATGTCGGCGAGGATCCCTGCGGACGATTCAGCAGTATCACCTCCCGCCAAGGTCACACCGAATTCGCCGGCAAGTTTCAAGAAGCCGTCAAGGAAACGATCGATCCAGTTCTGCGACGTTCGCGCTGGAGTAGCCAGGGACAAGAAGGCCGCAACCGGCGCGCCCCCCATAGCCGCGACATCGCTCAGACCGCGCGCCAGACAACGATGCCCGATAGATTCTGGCGAGTGCCACTCGCGGCGAAAATGCACGCCTTCCAAACTGAAGTCCGTAGTGACCAGAATCTCGTGGCCTGCGTGGATTCGGAGGATGCCACAGTCATCACCGATTCCGGTGACCAAGCTTGGACTGCCAACTTTTGGTAACTTTGGGCTCCTTGCTGTCCGAGAGTGTCGAACAGCGGCAGCGATGCGAGCGATCAGCAATCTTTCTGGTAGGGGCAATGCGAGGATCATCATATCCGCAAAGCCCGCAATCCAAGAAACGCGCGTGCGCGTTCCTCAGGCGAGAACAACCTTGTTCGTTGCTGGAACATCTACTTCGACGGCCAAGGCTGGAGCTTACCGCCATAACCGTCGTTTCGTAGAAATCGGCTCTCTGAGTACCTTGGTCACCGATGGTGCGGAACCGTAATTGGCCCATCGGTCAGAGGTCGGTTACCTGTCGTCTGTAACCGAAAAAGTCGGATCCGATCGTTGACACGTTAGAAGCTGCTTTGTTACCGTTAGCGGAGTTAATTTTCCAACAAGCCTGTGGTAAAGCTAAGTGCTGAATCCGCTTTGGGTTAAAGCGGATTCGTGATTTTGACCGCAAATGTGGCACAAAGAACACCTCCGGTTCCTCAATCCGCGAGGTTGGCGTGGAGCCCGAGCCTGGGTGCCTGTGATTCTGCTGTAGCCATAGAGGCGTAAGACACTATTGCGTAGACGCTTTTACATCCTGTTTGTGACGCGTGGCGAAGACGGCCAGCTGCGCAAGATTCCGATCCCCGTTCGTTACCTGTATGTTTTCGTTGCCGGCGCTGCGGTCGGGCTGCTTGGGCTAACTGGTATTGCGCAGTCTTATGTGCGCATGTTGATGAAAACCTCGCAGTATAACGAACTGCGCGCCGAGAAAGACGACCTGAAGAATCGATACACGCACCTCGAAGAGGTGGCGAAAGAACGGGACATTCAAGTCGCTTCTCTAGGCTCCTTGGCGAACGAAGTTTCCTCACTTTATGGTTTGAAGTCGGATCCAATACTGGTCGCCGCAGCGTCCTCGGACCAGGTTCAGGATGAGCAAGTCAGTTCTTCGATCGATCGCCTATCGACGCTAAAGACAACTGCATTCAGTGGCGCCACAACCGCTGCCCTAACATTGGGACTTACCCGCAACTCGACGACGGCAGACTGGATTCGCGCCAACTCAGCCCCCAGCTTATGGCCTGTGGAAGGGCAGATCACGGGATCTTTTGGGGAACGAATTGATCCCTTCAATGGTGAGGGTTCATTTCATTCCGGCGTTGACATTGGGGCGATGATTGGGCAGCCGGTGATTGCCCCGGCGGATGGAACCGTCACGTTCGCCGATTTTATGGGCGGATACGGGCGCGCAGTGGTTCTTGATCACGGCCACGGAATCAGCACCCGCTACGGGCATCTCAAGAGCTTCGGGGTTTTCCCCGGGGAGCGCGTTCACCGTGGCGATACCATCGGGTACGTGGGCGATAGCGGCCGCAGCACCGGTCCACACCTTCACTACGAAGTCCGCATTAACGACATTCCTGTTAACCCGCACAAATACATGCGCACCACCTACGCGCACGTAGGTGGCTTCGCCGCTGGAAGCTGATCTGGCGGCCGAACGAAAAACCAAGAGTCTGGCTGAAGCTGTTGGGACCCAATACTTTTCACTAATCCACACCTTTCGTAACCGCACGAGTATCTTCCCTACCGCGCCCGTCTCGGCTTATTCTATGTCTCAACAAAAGGGCCTTGCTCCTGGGCTCTCACCTGAAAAAAGCGAAGGTTATGTTTCCTTTTCGTCTCTACACCCTTCTCGCGGGCGGAGCGGGCACCGTCTTCGCCGCTTATCTGATTTTTGGCAGGAAAAAGAAAAGCGCGGCGGAAATTGAACACCAGCGGCGCGAATGGCTAAACCAGATCGGGCGAATCACTGATGGTACGGTGATCGACGTTCAAGAAATCGCCGCGAATGGGCACCCACCGGCGACGATGCTGATTTTCCAGTATGACGTAGGCGGCGTCTCTTACGAAGCTTCGCAGGATGTTACGCTTTTGCGGCAGTTGATCAACTTGCATTCGTGCCGCCTGGGCCTGCCCACTTCTGTGCGTTACGATCCTCAGAATCCCGGAAATTCGATCGTTGTGTCGGAAAAGTGGATGGGGTTGAGGCAGTAATTGTGGCAAGCGGTAAATGATCAATGATGAGTGCCGGCGACCAGCCACTCTTTTCACCGCATGTCGATCCTTAACAGGATGTCCACAACCTTGCGGTCATCGAACTGGCTCATGCGTTTTGTATCGCTGGTCTTCCCCTTCGATTGCGCATAAATTTCGTAATCCACGTTCGTCGAAAGCGCAGGGAATCGGTATACGCCGTCAGGACCCACGATATAGGTCTTCACTGCGCGAGTGCGCGTGTCAGTGACGTAGACGACAGCGTCGACGACAGGATTGTCCTCCCGATCGAGAACCTTTCCAGTGAGCATGCGGCCTGGAGAGGCTTCTTTCTTTTCCTTCGCCGCCGCCGCAATGACGATGGTTGAGGCAAGAATACAAACCGCCAAAACTGGAGTTGCTTTCATCCACCACTGGGCTCTGTTCATGTAGCCTTCCTAAGAGAATGTAAGCTCCTGTTATTTTAGATGCACCCCGGTATCGACTCGCTCATTACTCTCGACGTGCACGGTGACTTCCGGAGCAGACTGCAAGTGCTTGTACACGGGGGATTTGTATCCTCGCAAGTCCGCCCAGATCACGTAATCGTGCCGCCCTACGGGCACCCGCTGCTCAAATTCACCAAGACGGTTGGAGTGAACTTCCCATCGGGCGCGTTTCTCTCCGGCGCGGCGGATCTTCACCGTCACTCCATACACTGGGTGATCATCCGGCCCCCAAACTGTACCGAAGATCAGGGCATAGTCAGCTGGCCCGCGGTGTTGGGCAGATAGGGTTCCGTTATGGAAGAGCGAGAAGAGGACGATGCAGCAGGCGGAAACACTTGTGCGGAAGATTGCGCGTGCGTGGCTATGAATAGTCGCCGTCCTCGTTTTCCTCTTCTTCCTCATCTTCCTCGTACTCTTCTTCTTCATCCACCGGCTTAAGTTCAACGGGATTGACGGTGGTCACTTCAAAGTCCACGCCACACTCCGGGCAGGATAGAACTTCCCCTTCATCGACTTCATCTTCTTCAACATCCAAGCTGCTCTCACACTCAGGGCAATACAACATAGCGGCCTCCAACTCGTAATCTGGTTATGATTGCACGTCTGTATATTTATTGTCTTCCGAGGAGAAGGTCAAGTGGGGATACCCCCGAGCGTTGACATTGCCAGCAGTGTACGAATTGGACTCCGGCCGTGCTGACTACGATTGCTATTTCCAATTACCGCTCATTGCGCGATTTGGTCATTCCTCTTGGCAAGCTGAATGTCATTACAGGCCCTAACGGCAGCGGGAATCGAATTTATATCGAGCGCTGCGACTCTTAGCTGACACGGCGCAAGGCCGCGTCATTACCTCGCTCGCCCATGAAGGCGGACTGCAATCGACGTTGTGGGCTGGACCAGAGTCCATTTCACGCGCAGTCAAGCACGGCGACTACGCAATTCAAGGCACGGCCAGAAAGCACGTC
>Ga0070741_10002107_pt1 | contig 55436 bp, 86 predicted proteins | sample Coa_R1_4_FD_66440 | JGI IMG/M metagenome (GOLD analysis project Ga0070741, IMG submission 66440) | Surface soil microbial communities from Centralia Pennsylvania, which are recovering from an underground coalmine fire - Coalmine... | ecosystem: Environmental > Terrestrial > Soil > Unclassified ... | reverse complement strand
CGCCCAGGGCGACAAGGACCGCCTGCATCGCATCCTGCGCATCTTGGGCGACGTGCCGCTGTCGGCGATCGACCAGGGCGCCGTCAACACCTTGGCGGAAAAGCTGCTGCGCCCGGGCGCGTCGCCGGCAACCCTGATGCGATCGATCGTCATCCCCTTGCGCGCCGTCATGCGGCATGCGCACCGGCAGAAATGGTGCGACCCGCCGCTCTTCGCGGCCCCCAAGCCGACGCCCGGCCGCACCCGCTACCTCCTGCCGGCCGAGGCGGCGCGCCTCGTCGCCGCCGCGGCGCCGCATCTGCAGCCGCTCCTCGTCTTTCTCCTCGGCACCGGCGCCCGCATGGCCGAGGCGATCGAACTGGAATGGCGCGATGTCGACCTCGCCGGCGCGAGGGCCATCTTCTGGCGCACCAAGACCGGCGCCCGCCGGGTCGCGCTATTGCCGCCCGCCGTCGCCGCGGCGCTCGCGGCGATCCCCGCCGGGCGCGACGGCGCGCGTACCGGCCGCGTCTTCCGCTGGCGCACGATCGCGCCAAAAGACCCGAAGCGCGCCCGCCCGCGGGTCGCCGATTACGCCGACCGCGGCCGCGAGCAGGGCGGCCAGATCCGCACCGCCTGGGCCGGCGCCATCCGCCGCGCCGGCCTCGACCCCGCGCTGACGCCGCACGATTGCCGCCACAGCTGGGCCAGCTGGCACTACGCACTCCACCGCGACCTCCTCGCGCTCAAAGTCGAGGGCGGCTGGTCGAGCGTCACCCTCGTCGAGCGCTACGCCCACCTGCTGCCGGCCGGCCAGGAGGCGGCAATCCGTCAATTCTGGGGCCTGCCGCCGGTCACCCAGCCGGCACGAGGCCGCCGGCGGCCCGGCGCTAACCGATTGCCGCCGAACGGTACATTCGGGTAGGCTTGCTGCTTTCGGGAGGCAGGGGCCGGAGGTTCAAATCCTCTCACTCCGACCATCGTTTCTGCGGGTTTCGGCGACCGGCGGTGCCGAAACCCCTCCTGAAAAACACGGGATCAAACGCGAACACAGCGGGTCGCCTGGCACGAGGCAGTCACTGATGTTCTATTCCTGTTCGTCGCTCGTCACCGCCGGCGCCGGTTGCGGCGCAGGATGAGGCTCGGCTCGCCCCGCGTGACGGGCGGCGGCGGCTCAGTTTCCGCCGGCGGCGGATCGAGCTTGTCCCGGGCGCGCTTCAGGCGCCGGATGCGCGGCGACAGTGGGTAAGGATCGTTCTCGATCGCGTCGCGCAAGAGCCGCAACACGGCGGTCCGTTCCTCTCCGGTAAGATCGTCCCAGCCCATGAGGGGAGACGATGCCTCGAAATCATCGGGATGGCGACTCGCAACCATTGACCTTCGGCCACGCCGCCAGGGCCAAGGTGCGGCTGATCGTCTGGTGCAAGGCTTGCCAGCACCAGGTCGAGCCAGACCCGGCCGAACTCGCCGATCGGCACGGTGAGGGCGCAACGGTGATCGATTGGGCCGCCCGGCTCAGATGCTCGGAATGTGGCGCTCAGGATGCCGACTTCGTCGTCGCCGGCGATACGAGCCGCGGGATAGGGTATTCAGGGGGCGCAAATGGAAGGCGGCTTTAAACTGGAGCGGCGATAGCGTTCGGATCGAACCCTGCGCTTTTCACCTGCTCGTACAGCAACTCGGATATGAGCGCGTGCAGCGATACTAAATTGTCACCTTGGTCGGCGGCCTTTAGGGCCACCACATACCGATCACGTTCGCGTCTGATCAGCTCGGGCAAAATCGGCTCACCGCGGAGCCACCCGCCGGATTTGACGCAGAGCACGAAATAGCAGGAAGCGCGTGCCGTGCGACCATTTCCATTAATAAACGGATGGATGTTGTTCATTCTCCAGAGAACGTAAGTCGCTAACGCCACCGCATCCGTTGTCTGCCAATTCACGTTAACGTAATTAACGAAATCGTCCATTAGCGCCTGAACCCGAAAGTGAGCCGGGGGCGTGTAGTCACCGACCGTTACTTCGCACGGTCGATATTCTCCGGCATTAGTATGCAGACATGCTATCGAATGAAAGTTCAACGCTTGAATGATCGTCTGAGATAGAAATGTGCGGAATTATGTAGTTGTCTCACCTAGCAATCGCGGAACAGGTCATCCCAGATGAGCGGGTGTTCGGCAAAATCCACCTCTTCTTCCTGCCACCCGATCATGCTCGGCCACTGGTGTTTCGTTGCGCGACCGACGACAATCCCAGCCGCGGGCTGAATCCCCACACTTTTGAGCCTACGACAGGACGCGATCATTTGCGCGCCGGTCGTTATCACGTCATCAAAAAGGATCACTGGCGCTTTAAGGTCGTCGACAACCGTGAGGTTGTCGAAGAGAACCTGAGGATCGCGGGTCCCTCCTCGCCGCGCCGATGCTTTTGGCTGCTTCCACCGCAGAGCGGGCACGGCTTGCGCCCTCGTCCCAATAATTTTTGCAATTCTCCGCGCGTGCGAAAGGGTTCGGAATTCATCTTTCGTGCCCGGCGTCACCTCGGAATTTGGTATTGGCACGAGAGAAAATTCGCTATTTATCAGCGTCCGTAGCTTTCCAGCCACAGTATTCATCATAATAGCGATGAACTCATCAATGTTTTCTTGTCTGTATCGACGTCCCTTAGCGTTAACGCTAACATCGAAGTACCCTTTGATGGCATCCCCTTTTACAGCGTGCACCATCTTATTCGTCATATAATCCTGACTGCGCCAGGAGATGCCGTCCACTTCCGTAAGATAATACAAGAACGAGTGCGTCTGTATTGTATCAGACATCATAAATAGTGCTCATCAGCGCTGGCGTATCCATTAGAACAGCCGTCTTTGGTTTACTCAAAAACGAAGCGGGCCATTTCAGCGTAGGATCATCCGCAACCGATTTAGCGATGAAGAGCCACCTGCCGAGGCGTTGACATTCTGCCGCCTGATGTAGCGAGCCGGAGGTATCGGAAGCCTCGATGATTACCGTTGCATCGGAGATGGCGGCCATAACGCGATTGCGTTTTGGGAAGTTCGACCTGAATACCGTCTCGCCTTCGGCAAACGGAGTCATCAGGAGGTGATGTCGCCAAATCTCCTCCTGCAAGCCCCAGTTCTCTGCGGGGTAGGCTTTGGACAGAGGAGTGCCGATGACAGCAATGGTGCTACCGCCGGATTTGATGGCGCTGTCCAGCGCGGCCGTGTCTACACCCTTTGCCAACCCACTAACGACAACCACGCCATAGCTGGCGAGCCGGCGGGCGAGTTGCGCTGCCCGCTGCCATCCTTCCGGGCTAACTTCGCGGGTGCCGACTATCGAGACGCATTTGCGGGTCAACAGCGCGCGGTCCCCAGATAGGAAGATGCGAACATCGTCCTTCCCGCCCTCCCTGCCGGGTCGGCGCAATAGATCAAACTGGCGCTCCGCCAAGCCCGGCCGGCCACTTTCCGCCAGAAGCTCTTTGAGCGACGCCGCCTGTATTTTCGGGGGGCGTTGATATGGCGAGCGCGGGGGCATCGGGCCGCGCACAGTGGCCCGCGCCGAACGTTCTGCCAAGGCGCTCCGAAGGGGCATGACCATGTGCCGCGCGAGTCGATTCCTACTTGTCCACCGCTAACCCACAGGATGCAAGCCATATGTTGTGAGAACAAACAACGAAGCGCGCGATCGGTTGCTGGTGTTGCGCATCAATCTCCGCTGTCGATTTGGAGATTCTTCGCCCCGATCGCCTCCATGACCTGGAGGAAGAACACGGCTGAGAAGCCGCCCGTGGCGATCTTGTTGGCGAGGGTCCGGTCGTTGACCTTCAGCCCGATAGCCTCCATGCGAGAGGCTAGGTCGGCATAGCTGAGGTCGCGCCGCTTCAACTCGGCGCGGATAAGCTGCTTGGCTTGGGCCTTCCAATCGGCCGCCGTCTTCATCGTGGCCGTCACGGTATCACATGGAGATAATCACGGGAAGCCGTGATTTTCTGATTGACGCGAGGGCGCAAAATCACGATATTCCGTGATATCTATCACGGGATGCCGTGGCGTGTCGCAACATTTCCTTCTCTCCGCAGCCGCAAGGACGCTCTCGCTAGCGTCCGTCGCGCGTATGTCGGACGAGGAAGCGCACGCCAAGTTCGTCGCGATCCGCTGGGCCGACAACGACGGGCAACCGTACTGCCCCCGCTGCGGATGCACTCGGCTGTCGGCGATCACGACGCGGAACCTCTGGAAATGCGGCGCGAAGGAATGCCGGTACATGTTCAGCGTGACGGCCGGCACGATCTTCGCCGACCGGAAGCGCCCAATCCGGGATTATCTGCTTGCCATCGCGATCTTCGTGAACGGCGCCAAGGGTCACTCGGCGCTGCAACTAAGCCGCGACCTCGATTGCCAGTACAAGACGGCATTCGTGCTTTCGCACAAGCTCCGCGAGGCTGTCGGCGCTGAGGTCCAAAACCCGGATGCACCCGAGCTCTCCGGGGAAGTGCACGTTGATGGCATGTATGCTGGAGGCCACGTTAAGCCGGAAAACCGCAAGGAAGACCGGAAAGACCGTCGCCTTGCCGAAGAGCAGACCGGCAAGCGGCAGGTTGTCGTTGTCGCGCGCGAGATTGGCGGCCGGACCCTGACATTCATCGTGCCGCGCGAGAGCGCAGCGGTGCCGCTGATCCGCGCCTGTGTCGCCTCGGGCACCATCGTCATGGCGGACGAAAGCGCGAATTGGGATGCGCTGCACGCTTCCTTTGATACGCGTCGCGTCAATCACAGCGTCGAGTATGTCGCCGAAGACGGCGCCAACGTGAACCAGGCCGAAAGCTTTTTCTCCCGGCTGCGGCGCGCCGAGTATGGCGTCCATCATCGGATCAGCGGGCGCTACCTGTACCAGTACGCAAACGAAATGGCCTGGCGAGAAGACAACCGCCGCGTGCCGAACGGAACCCAATGCCGATGGATGGCCGGCGCCGCGCTGCGGCATCCGAAAAGCCAAGTCTGGCGCGGCTATTGGAACCGGAGCGCAGCAGCATGACAGAGGATCGCGGCCATACGCTTTCAGGCTTAGTGGCGAAACGCGCGGAATTGACCGGGCGGATTGCAGCACTTCGCTCCGAATTGCGGCAACTACTTATCGACCTAAGCCATGTCGATGCCTCGATACGCATCTTCGATCCCGAGTACGACGTGGCCGGCATCCGCCCGAAGACGCCAGTGCCGCCCGACGCCATTTCCTTCCGGGGCGAGTTCGTCCGCATCATCCTCGACAAGATGCGCGAGGTTGGCGGACCGGTCACGACGCCGGAACTCGCCCTGCATCTAATGCAGCGCCGCGGCATCAACTCTGCCGACCCGGCACAGGTCAATCTCTACAACCGGCGGACGCGGGCGCTGCTGAACTACTACAGCAAGCGCGGCATGGTGCGCGGCGTGCCGGGGAATGAGCCGGGGCGGCGGCGGTTCAACTGGTGGGAGTTGGCTGTCTAGCGATTCGATGACAGCGCGCCCGCGCTTCAACAGGTTTTCTCAGGGCGCACGACGCGCAACCCATTACGGCCTTCCCGGCGCGCGCTCCGTAACTGCTCATAACGTTCGCGTATCCCGGCATTCGCCTTTAGGTCCGCATCCATGTAGGCGCGAATCGCACGATGAATGACGGTTTTAGGCGACGCGTCATCCTTGGCCGCGAGGTAGTCCGCGAACTCGCTCCTTAACGGTTCGTCAAGATTTAATCGCGAGCCTGTGGTCGTCGGGCGTCCGGTGCGCGGCATCGCCCCACTTTGTACAAAGTCAGCGCACTTTGTACAAAGTGTTGCTTGACCCGGAGTGGCGTTTTAGGCCACAAACAGAGCGGGCGCCCCGAAGGACGCCCGCCTGTCTCGAAAAGTGCTACTCGTCCTTGGATTTGGCCTCGCCCCAGCGGGGCCATTTCCGTGTGTGCTGCCGCACTGTTTCCCAGCGCAGAAGCCTGCACCTCAGGTATTCTCGAACCTCAACGATCGGGTTTTCCTCCGGCTCGTTGTCATTCGCAGCACCCTCGGTTTCTTGGCGAAGGTCCATCGGACCTCCTTTCCCGGGGCATTGCCCCGCCCGTTCGGGGCCAGCTTCGGGATCAGAGATCGGAAAGACGAATCGCCGTCAGCAACAGACCAGATGCAGCGGCCTCTGTCAAATCCGCCGCCACCATATTCAGCGGCGGCGACAGGTCGGGGCGCTACATGCGGTGCGAATTGCCTTCCTAGGATCGGCCGTTCGCGCTGCTGGGTGCAATTATACAGCAGCGCTGGGAAGCAAATCACCCGATCAGCAGTCAGGGTAGCGCCCGCAGTTGCCGTCATAGGTGCCGCGCCGCGCCATCCACTCGCCGGCGATCAGCACGCCGATCAGGGACGAGCCGTAAAAGACTATCACGGCGAGGAAGATCAGGAAGACGAACCGGAGCATGGGTTATTGTAATGCATGGCCCTGCTCTCCGAGCTAGATATCTGGCGCGCCGCCAATCTGCTGATAAGTCAGCACGGGCCGGATGCCGAAATCGAAGCTGCGCGGAAAGCTGACCTGATGCTAGAGCGCGGCGACCGCGACGGGCAGCTTGTCTGGATGCGGATTATGCGCGCCATCACGGCGCTGCAATCGGAGCGTTCCTGGCCGCTTCATTGAGTTAGGTGAGTCTCCTACATAATTCCGGAAATGTGCGCTTCAACGCAAGCGCGGCAATCACCAATGAATGAATAAAATCATATTGGCGATTGCCGTTCGCTATCTCTAGGGCTTGATATGCGGCGTGTTGCTCGTTCTGTGTAAGCTCAAACAAGATCATCGCATAGCGCTACGCTGGGCGCTTGCCGTCCTGCCTGGACAATACTTCCTCGATCTGGGCGCGCGTAATACCGCTATCACCCTTGACGATACCCATAACGAACGACACGCGTTGCCGGTGCATTTCCTCGGGCGTCGGGGGCGTTGCAGACGCGATGCTGAGTGCGCGTAATAGCGCCGCATTAGTGCGTATCTCGGCCATCGGTTCCTCCTGGTGGGCACCGCTGCCCAGCGGACGCTAACGGACAGCGTCTGTGCCAGCATCCCGACAAATTATCAACAGTGTATATATAGGGACGATCCATTATGCAGAAAGCGTGAGGTTTTCTGCGGGATTTTTGCGACCACGGGGCGGGCGCCGCCTTTTTCGCTCCCATCGTCCCCAGTCCAGAGAATATCAAAAGGCCGGCGCGGGTTGTGTCCGGCCGGCCTGAATATGAATGACATCCCGCCGCGCAATGGGCGGCATGCCGGGCCTGTTGCCCGGTCGCGGCTACGCGACTTCGCGATCTACATCCGCGTCCCCCATCGCTGGTCTGATCGAAGCACGTCTCGATCGTCAGGCTTGCACCGCGAAGGGCCGGACGCGGGATCGCTCCCGGCCGGCCTCGTTAGGGGGAATGCTCGCGGCGCTTATTCAGTCGCCGGCGTCAGGTCGATGTAAAAGACGGTGCCGTTTTTAAGCTGGTCTGCCGCCGCCGGGTTGTTGATCATCATCTCGAAATGGCCCCACGGCGTGGCGTCGTAGAACCGCTGATCTTCCGGGATCGTGTGATCGTACCGCGGCTCAAGCCGCACGGTCTTCGAAGCATTGCCGTGGTGCTCGGTGATGCTGACGACCTGAAACTTCGCTCTGACAGCCACTTTTACCTCCTATAGCTCGTCCAGCAATTCGCGGACGCTGATGTCCTCCGGCACATTGCGGAGGAATTCCTTGATGCGGGCGCGCATCGTCGCCGGCGGCACGCGCCGCGCGGCATTACCGACCGTGTGGATGTCGGTCTTGATCCCGACAGAGCACGCGGCCTCGATGGCTTCGGCAATCTCAGGTGTCATCGCATCGGCTCACGGCATTCGCGCGGTCGCTGGTAGTCACGCCAGCGGCCCCCGCAGCGCTCGCAAACGCCTTCTGGCTCCTGGGACAGCCGCCAGCCGCAGGACCTCGCCTCGGCGCGCGGCAGCCGCCCCTGACACCCTCCCCTGCGGCATCCGGGGTTGTCGCACTCCGTCGCCCGCTCGGGGCCGGGGCATTGGGGCGGCTTCACGGCATCGCCTCGACAATCCGCACCCCCGGCAGGGCACTGACAGCGAGCGCCAGCGCTACCGGGGTGATCTTGTTGCAGGCGAGGTAGAGGGGCGGCACGATGTCGGCGTATTCGAGGGCGCGCGCCTGCAACTCGGAGCAAATCCACGAATCGTCCTCGCGCCAGTCGCGGTTGACCGCAAAAGCAAGGATCGCGAGCCGGTCGTAGGGCTTGGCCCTTTGCTCCTCGAGAAAGCACCGCCAGCGGATTTTGGCCGCGGGCCTCGCCGGGATCGTGGCGATGACCCGGCGCGCAAAGCGGGCGTACCCCGGGGGCCGCTCCCAGACGCCGGGAGGCACGCCGCCCGCATGATCGGAGCGTGCGCCGAACAGCCGGCCGTCCGGCAGCACCGCGTCGACATGCGACAGGTGACCCGCGGAAAACCAGCCGATCGCCGCCGAGCCGAGATCGCGCTCGGCGACGAATTGAAGACGGATCAAAGCTTCAGGTCGCCGATCAGCGCCTGCGCCTCGCCCGCGATCGACGACAGGTCGGCGAGGGACGGCAACGCACCGCCCTGGGCCACCTGGCAGGCGCCCTGGATCGCCGCGTGCGCCGCGTTGTCGAGCGGCGCCACGGTCGCCGGGATGACCGGGATCAGCTCGACGAGCTGCACGGCCGAGTGCGCCGTGTTGTCCATCGCACAGAGGTTCGCGATATCGCTTTGGCTGAGGCCGCCCCCAGCAGTGAGTTTGGCGAGCGAGGCCTTGGCGTTCGCCGCCAGCCCCCTCGCCCAGGTCAGCACAAATTGGCCGGGCTGGGTGGCCGCCAGCGCTTCGCCGATCGTCTGTGCCGAGGGGGTTGGCGCCGAGCCGCAGCCGGCCAGCGACAGGCCGAGCGCCAGCGCGCCCGCGATGCGGGTTGTCTTAATCATCAATGATGTCCTTTCGGGATGAGAGGCCGGTGACCCGGCCCCGGAAGTTCAGTACGGGATGTTCATTTTCTCCACCACGTTTGAGGCGGCAAAAATGAACACCGACGGCTATGCGGCGGCGGCGGGCGGGCCGTTGGTCGTCGCCGGCGACGCGGCGATCGGCGCCATCGCCGTCGGCAAGGTGCGCTGGATCGCCTGGCGCAAGCTCGCAAGCGCGCCGGGAGCATTCACGTCCTCGACGCCGGCCAGCTTCAACGTGTCGGGGAAGCGCTGGACGAGGTAGGAGAGCGCCACCGAGGTTGCGCCGTTGCGCACATCGATGTGGTCCCAGCCTTTTTGTGCCGCCTCGCTTTCCATCGCGACAGCGCCCGCCTGGCAGGCCTTGTCGAGGGCCTGTTGCAGGGCCTGCTGCTTTGCGACCGAGAGGTCGATCCCGGCCTTTTCGCCGGCCTTGCGCAGCAGCGGCACGCCATAGGCGGACACGGCCGCCATGGCGAGGAGGATGCCCGCATTGACGACGGGCGAGATATCGATGGGCATGGTTACCCCTGCGGATTGAGGTGGAATGGCTCCCGGCCCCTGAGAGACCGGCAACGCCGAGAGATGGAAAGTGCGTCAGGCGCTCGATCGCGCGCCGTAATGGGCCGCGAGCGCGGCTTGGCTGAGCGGACCCCAATCGTCATCGACGCCGTCGCCGTTGGGACCGCTGTTGCCGAGGTCGCGCCCCTCTGCGACAAGGGCGGCCTGGAGGTCACGGGCGGCCGGGATTGCGATCGTCGATGCGGCTGGAGGCGGGGACGCCACCGATGCCGCCGGCGTCAGCGACCAGCCGCCGAAATCCTCGGTGTAGGCCACGTCGCTGTCGATCGAGATGCCGAGGTCGAGGCCGCGCTTGTCCCCGACATCCTGGATGATCGTGGCGCGGCCCGATGCCTTGAATGCCTGCGTGCCGCGCATGCCGGAGCCGCCGGCGAGCCAGGTGTAATCGGCAACCCTGCCATCAAGCGCCGCGGCGCAGATCGCGCCATTGGCGTAGACCATCAGCTTCGCCTGGCCGGCGAGCCCGGCCTTGAACCCGCGGAGATAGGTGAGGACGGTCGGCTCCTGCGCCTCGGTCGCGTCGAAATCGACGGTTGCGACGATCGCGACGCCCTGCGGTGCGCCGAGCGCCGCCGCCATATTCCGCGCTTTGGCACCATCCGCTGCACCGGCCCCGGCGCCGTCCAACGCCCGCTCGGCCGTCGTCTCGAAGATCAGCAGGATCTCGAGCCCTGCGTGCAGGATCGCTCCCGCCTCGGCGAGGCTGAGGTTTTTCAGGTATCGGGCAATGAAGCCGCCGCCCCGTTCTTTCAGGAGGGCCGCAACACGCGAGCAGTCTTGATCGGCGTCGAAGCCGATAATTGCCGTCATCAAATCTCTCCTGAGTGGCGAGGCGCCGCAGTGGCGCTGTCCTTTGCGCTTAAATCGTGGGCGACGAATTTATTGGTCTTGCGGCGGCTTCAGCCGGTCCCGGATTTCTTTGATTTGTGCGCTGATCGCGTCGAGCTGCTGGTCGATTACGGCCTGCCGGTCGCTGATGTCATCGGATCGGGCGGCGGGCTTTGGCCGGTCATGCCGCGCCGGCCGCGGTTCCGTCCGGTAATGGTCCCTCGGGGGCACGACCAATGACGCCGGGATCTGCGCCGGCGCCGGTCCCTGCAATACGGCGCAGGACGCGACGCCGAGCGTCAGCAGCAGGAGTTCAACGGCGCGGCGCGTCATGGCCCAGCCCCGCGACGAGCACCCGCAGATCGGCCAGCGAGGATTGGATCGAGTCGAGTTTCGCGGCCGTCGAATTCGCCAAGGTTTTTTCCGCGTCGTCGACGCGGGTGACATAGGCCTCGACCGCCACAAGCCGCTGGTCATGCACCGCGATGCGGCGATCGTTGTCGGCGAGGTGGGCGATGATCCCGAAATAGATACCGCCGGCCGTACCCACGGCTGCCGCTACCGTCGCCGCTATCTGCAGTAGGTGCCCGAGATGCACCTCGGGCACGTAGCGGGCAGTCTTCAGGAGGCCGCCGTCTTCGTCCGGCATGCGCTATCCCCCAGCCGCCGCCGCAGTAGGATCTGCCAGCATCGCAAGATGTGCGGCCAGCCGATCCTTGCGCGCAATCAGTCCCTCGGCGGTGCGCTCATCGAGACCAAGATCGGCCATGATCCCGAGTTTCGCCGCGTGGTGCTGCGCATCCGGCAGCAATTTGTGCTTGCGCCCGTCGCTGGTCATGTAGCGCTGAACCTTGACAATGCCGCTCCCCGCCGGCGGATCGGCGAGACAGAGCGCTTCCAATTCGACGATGCGGGCCTGGAGCGCCGCATCGGGAGAGGGCTGACGGCCGATCCGGTCCGACAAATCGGCAACCTGGGCGCGCAGCCGATCGACCTCGGCTCGCGCGGTATCGAGAGCCGCATTGGTCTGTGCCGGGGGCGGCACCCTGCGGGCATCGTCCAGCTGCCGCGATAAATCCGTATTCGCGTGGCGCAAGCGGTCCCGCTCGGCCTCCACCTCGCTCTGCGCCGCCTTTGCGGCAGCCAGCTGGCTGCGGAGATCTGCGACGAGCGCGGCGATTTCCGAGGGATTGCCGCTCATCAGAATTGCTTCTGGCGGAGCGGCATCGTCGATGTCACCCCCGAAACGACGCGGGTCGGATCAAAGCCCGGTCCCCAGTCGCTGATGTATTTGCAATGCAGCGCCGCGACGTTCGACTCGCCGGCATTCCACTGTGCGGTGTTGCCGTTCCAGCCGATCCAGGTCGCGTTGAGCGGGGTTGTCCCGTCGTAAAACGCGAAGCCCCATGGCCCTAAAGCAGAGCTCGGCGTCGCCAGAGTGTCGCCGCTTTCCGGCGCGATCGCGACGCTGATCGTCGATCCCGACGACGTGCAGGTTGAGATCGTCGGCCCGAGAAAGCTGTTCGTACCGCCATATTGGTGCTTGGCAATGGCGGCCGCCCACCGGGAGCCCCAGGACGCCTGAAAATTCAGGTCCGGGTGTCCGGAGGTCGAAATCATCCCGTAATCGTAGACTTCCGGCAGCGGGTATACGTTGGCATAGGCCATGACGTTGGTCAGCTGCTGCGCCCGGATCGCATCGAGGCCGCCGAAGCTGCCATCGGTGCTAATGTTGGCCCCGTAGCGCTGGATCACGTCGAAATAGAACGGCACCGGCCCCGATCCGCCGAGCGCCGCCTCCACCTGCGCGATGATATATTCCATGCACACAGTGTATTGCGTCGCGACCTGCGACCCGATCTGGTGATAGTAGCGCGCGTCCTCCCCGCCAAGGCCCGCCAGGAATGCCGTTGGAGGGTCGGGCGTCGGGTGGGTCACGCTGGTGGCGAGCCGAGCGGCAATCTCGCTCAAGGCGCTGGTCAGATAGGGACCGGCCGTCGGGGAACCGCCATTGTAAAGCGCCCAGTAGTTTGACTGGCCCGACAGGATCGCGCCGTTTTCGCCGCAAGCGAAGGAGCCGCTGACCGCATTGTTGATGACCTCGGCGGATCGCACCACGGGGGAGACCGACCCCGAGATGATGCCATTTTTAAGGGCGGTCAGTGCCGGTGCCGCGACCATGTATTCCGGGATCGAATACCCCAGCAGCATGACCCGGGCGTCGTACACCCGCCGCGGGATGCCATAGAGCGGCTCCGCCGCATGGACGCCCGTAAGACACAAGGCGTCCAGCAGCAACCCGAGAATTGCGCGCCGCATCAATTGCTCTCCCGGATCATGACGGAATTGGTGTTGATCGAGCAGGTGCCTCCCGTCACGGTCTTGATTTGCACATCCGCCCAATAGGTCGTGCCGAGCGTCAGACCGGAGGTAATCAGCGCCTCAACAGCAACCGGATATCCCTTCAAAGCAGTCGCCATCGCATCGTACGTGACAGGCTGACCGATCACGGTGCCCGTCACCGACCCGCCGTTGCTCGGCGCGGCGCCGGTCCCATAAACCCATTGGATTGAACACCCATCGCCGCTCGTATCGGTCTTCAGTGCCGTTTGCAGCTTGAGCGCGATGCGACCGGTTTTCCCCGGTGTAAAGGACTGCGCTAAACCCGCCATGACGTATGAGGTGCTGGTCGTCGTCTCGACCGCCGGAGACGTGGTTCCCCATACGGGGTCGAGCGGCGCCGGCTCGAACGGCATCACGTAATAGACGCCGCCCGGCGATATCTGGATGACTTCCGCCATCTGGTACTTGGCGAGGGTCTTGGTCTGCCCTTGCGCGAGACCATAGATCGTGCCGTTGGCGCCCGGGTCGAGCGTCGTATAGGCGGAAAACGACCAGTAGAAATAAGGCTTGTTGAGGTCCTGGCCTTGCAAATAGATCGTATTGTTGCCGCCGGTGTTGTTGCTGTAGGTCATATTCGCCCCGCCGGCGGGGGCGGAGAATGGGGTCGTCGTGACCGCAACCGCCGGGCGCGAACCGATTTCCGCGGTCGGCGAGGAGACGGCGGTAACGCCATAGAGCCCCGCGCCGAGGCGCACGATCGAGGCGGTCTCGCCGGTGTCGATCGCCAGCATTTCGCCGGCATAGGTTGTGTAATTCCCGATGAGGCTCGACGTGTCGCCGAAATCGAGCGTCACGTTGTTCTGCGATGCCTGAATTCGGTAGGGTTCGACGTAGCCGATCCCGCTTACATCGAAAATGCAGGCGAGGTCGGCATAACGAAGGTCGGCGCTGTTGGCGAGCGTCTGAGCCGAGGAGAACGTCACCGTGGCGCTGCCATTGGTCACGGTCATCGTCGTGCCGGCGGTTATTCCCTCGCCCGACACATCGTAGGTGCCACTCGGCATCGTGTTCGGCGATGCCAAGGCCGCCGAGGTGGACGCGCTCGTCGCGCCGTTGATCTGCACCGTAGCCGGACCGACCGGCGTCAGGCGGATTGCGGTCCCGGCGGGGATCGATTCGCTCGCCGCGAACGTCCCGGCCGTGCTGCCGCGGGTAAGCTGGATTGTGCCGTAGCTCGTGCCGCCGCCGAGCGTCGCGTTGTAAACCCCGGTCGGGTACTGGCTCGCGGTCGTAAAGGTGGCGCTCGTGCCGCTGACCGCACCCGACAAGGTGAGGCTCGCAAACGTGCAGACATTGAGCACGTCGGCGTTTGCGGCGTCGATCGGCTGGGGGTAATAGCTCGGGACAAAGGCCTTGGAGATCGTCGCGGTATAGAGGCCCCACGCCGTACGGGACAGAGGTGATTGCAGGTCCGACAGACTCGCGCGCGTCGGCGTGTTGCCGTTACCGAGGCCGATCATCGTCACGGCGTCGGTGCTATTGGGGCCGACGCTCGGCTGTGCGACCGAGGTAACGTTCGCGGTGCCGAGGTTTGTGTTCGAGACTGTGTAGTTGGAGACCCCGTCGCACTGGATCGTGACCGAGCCACCGTTCCAATTCAAGTAGAAGACGGGCTGCTTATTGATCGTCGTGCCGGAAGGTGCGGTAAGCGCGATCAGGTAGGTGCCGGCGATGCCCACATCGTCGCTGATCGTGCGCTGGTTCTGGTCGATTCCCGAGGGACAGGCCGGCAGCGTCTCCGTCGCGTTCGTCGTGCGGGTTGGATCGGCCCAGTGGACCGTGGCGTCGGTCGACAGCAGCGTGTCCGACGCCGTCCCGGTAATCGTCCGTACCGCGGAGGATAAGCCCTGCTGCCCCTGCACGCGGAAGGTCGCGCCGTCGAATTGCAGTTGCGTCAGGAAGTAGCTGGAATTCGAGATTTTCCAGCTCGACACCGTGCTGCCGCCCTGCAGCCGGATCGTGGCCGCGCCGCCGGTCTGCACTGTTAGCGGCATATTGGCGTCGGCGGCCAAGCCGACGGACCACCCCGCAGCGATCGAGGATGCCGACGGCAACGTGACCGTGAGTCCGCCCGAAGTCAGCGCCGAAGAGATGACGTTGCCGTTGTCGTTCTGGGTCGCCTGGTAGCCGGGGCCGCCGGGGTAGACCCATCGCGCCGGGAAGACAGGGCTCGCGCCATTTGTCGCCAGGGTCTGCAAATAGGCACTGGTCACGCGGTAATTTGTGCCATCGGCCAGGAGCTGCGCGAACTGGTAATTGCCGCCCTGGCCGACTGTCAGGGTGGCAAGGGATTGCCCCCCGCCGAGGATGTAAGCGGATGGTGCCGTCCCGGTGCCGGGCGGGGAAGCGCCAGAAACAAGCCCGCTCGTCGGCTCCGTCCAGTTATTGTTGAGCGCGATCGGGGACGCATTCTGCTTCGTCTCCGCGCCCGAACTCGATGCGGCATAGACGTTGTAGCCGGTCGCATTGCCGAGACTGCCGGGCGAGGCAAGTGTCGCCACCTGGTTGGCCCCGACCGCCACCGACGCCTCGCTCGATGCGAGCGTCTCGCCGGCGAGGTTTACATAGGTGACCTTGTAATATTCGGTGCGCGAGGTGAGCGTGCCGCCGTTTGCCGTGCCGAGCGTCGGCGCACCTGGGGCCGCGAGCAGCGGCGCGCTCAGCACCGAAGCCTTGTTTGCATCGCTCGTCGCGCAGACAGTCCAGCCGACCGCCACGGTGCCGATGGTCGGCAGGTTGACGGTCAGGGATGAGCCGGAGACGCTCGCCGGCGAATAAGTCGTGCCGTCGTTGCCCGCAGCAGGGGACACCGACGATTGCGAGGGCGCGACAAACGCCTGCCCGCAATTGCCTGACCCCGCATAGGCAGCCGGGACCCAGGCAGCCGCAACCGCTGCGGCGCCGAGCGCCGCCTTAAACAGCCATCGCATCGATCAGGTGTCTCCGCTCAGCTTGTCGGCTGGCACTTCAGTTGCGACCCCGCCTTGATTGTCGTGGTCGCCGCATTCGATGAATTTTGGGCGGCCTCAACCTGGAGGGTGCCGGCCGCGTTGACGACGATGCCGGCGTGTATCTCGATCGAATTGACCTGCGCCGTGACGCCGACGGCGCTCGCGAGCGCTGACTGGACCGTCGAAAACTTGGACGACGACGCCGTGTTGACGAAGAGGTTGACGACATAGCCGATCGCGGTCGTGGTCAGCGTGTCGCTCGTCGCGAGCTCGGCCTGAGCTCCGCCGGAGCTCGATGACACCAGGAGGGTCGCGTCGCACACATAGGTCTTGCCGGCGACGAGCGAGGCCGACAAACCGACTGTCCCGAGTGTCGTGTTACTGGTGAAGCCCGGTGCGTCGCTCGACAACACTGCCATCAGGGGCGCTGCGGCGTAGTCGGTGCCGCTCACGGCGCTGGAGAAGCCGCCGCTACCGTTGCCTTTCAGGATCGCAGAGCCGGAGGTCGCCGGCGCATAATCAGTACCGCTCGCGGCACTCGAAAACCCGCCTGAGCCATTGCCTTTCAGGATGGCAGAACCGCTCGTGGCGGGTGCATAGTCGGTGCCGCTCGCGGCGTTGGAAAACCCGCCGGACCCATTGCCCTTGAGGATCGCGCTTCCGCTTGTTGCGGGGGCATAGTCGGTGCCCGATGCGGCGTTGGAAAAACCGCCTGAGCCATTTCCCTTCAGGATCGACGACCCGCTCGTCGCGGGTGCGTAGTCGGTTCCGCTGGCGGCGCTGGAAAACCCGCCGGAGCCGTTGCCTTTTAAGATCGCGCTGCCACTTGTGGCCGGGGCGTAGTCCGTCCCCGATGCGGCGCTCGAAAATCCTCCCGATCCGTTGCCCTTCAGGATCGCGCTGCCGCTCGTGGCGGGAGCGTAATCGGTGCCCGATGTCGCCGCGCTCGGCGCGCTCGTCCCGTTGCCCTTAACCAGGCCGGAGACGACGGCGCCCCCAAAGGCGCTGCCGGTGTTGTACTGGATCGCGCCGGTCGACCCCGCCGGCGTTCCGCCGCAGGACCCCCCGGAACCCGAGACGACGCCGCTCGAATTCGCCTGGAGGCATTGCGTCGAGCCGGTGATGCCGGAGAACTTGACGGTGCCGCTCAACACCGGCGAGGTCAGCACCCCTCCAGGGACAAGCCGCGGTCGCGGCTCCGTCGCCCCCGGCATCTGTGCCAGGACCGGGGCGGCCGCCAGCATCGCCGCCGCGAATGCGACGGCGTTCAACCCGAAACGGCGCATCAGAAGTCGCCGATCGTCGCTTCGCAGGCGATCTGCTTGCCCGATGTGACGGTCACCGTCGTCCCGATCATCAGGCTGTCGCCGGAATTGAGATAGAGATAGGGCTGCCCCGCTGCATCGGTCGCAATCCCCGGGATCGTCGAGCTGCTCAACAGCGCGAGGGGCGCCGTCGCGGCGACATTGCCGGCCGAAACGGCGATTGTCGCCGAGGTCAGGACGTAGTTCGTCGCGGCGGTGCGCAGGAAGAGCTGCAGCGTATAGCTCGACGTGTCGGTATTGGAGCAGCTGATACCGACCACCTTGCTGCCGTTCGTCCCGGCCGCATAGAGCGTCTGCGGGGTCGTGCCCGAGGCGTTGGTGACGGTTCCCAGCGCCTCTTTCGGCGTCTGCGGCATGATCGCGGAATTCGGCGTCGGCGCTGCGAGCGCCGCTGCCGTGCCCAGCAGCCACGCGAGGCCGGCCGCTCCGAGAAGCCGTTTCAACATCGGGTCAAACTCCCAAATTCTGCATGATCTGGGCCTGGTCGAAGCCCAGAAGCCCGCTCGCCAAGCCCCGGTACCAGGTCGTATTGGCCGCGCGGTAGAAGAACCGGATGCACGAGTTCGGCCCCAGGCCGAACGTGCCGCCCTTGACCGTTGCCCCGCCGGCGCCGGCGAATGTCACCGCCGCGATCGGCTGCGTCGTCACGACCTCGAAATCATCCCCGTCGTTCGGACTGCCCGGAGAATTGATCGTCAGTGCCGCCAGTGGGCCGCCCAAGTCGAAAATGATCCCGCCGGAATGCGCCGTCGGCGTGATCGTGCTGCCCGATGTGGCGCTGTTGTTGTAGCTCCGGCCGGCCGAGGCGACGGTCCGCAGCGGCCAGCCGCCGATCGTCGAGCCGTCCTGCACCCGCAGCGAATAGTCGTCGATGTTGACGTTGATTTCGCCGGCCGGCCCCGTGTAGGAGCCGAACTGGGCCGATGTCCCGCGCGCATGCTGGACCTGGGTTTCTGCCACGGCTGTTCCTCAGACGGTGCCGAGATCGATATCGAGACCGGGCGTGAGCGAGATGACCCCGAAATCGGCGGTCGCGATGACGGGCGTGCCGATGGTGCCCCAGTCTTCCGGCGTCACGCCGTCGAGCATATTGGTGATGACCTGGTTGTTCGGCGTAATGACGGCGCCGGCTCCGGTCAGTGCAAAGATCGTCGGCTCGACCTCGTCCAGCGTCTGGAGTTCCAGCCCGAACGTGTTGAACGCCAGCAGCTTCAAATAGAGCGTCCGGCCGATATAGCTGGCCGGGAACGCGTACCGCAGGACTGCGGGATCCGTCGGCGAGCACCGCGCGAATTGCGACCCCGATGCGTGTGCCCGGATTGCCGTCCCATAGGCCCCGCGCCGCAGATAGGTCAGGTTGTAGTGGCTGGCCGAGGTAAGGGTCGCCGTCTCATAGGCGATCAATTCCCCGTCCACATAACAGAGCGTCACCAACCCGTCGGCGTCGGCTTGTGTGCCGGAAATCATCGATCCCGCGCACATCGACAGGTCCACCGACAGGGTGTCGGCGGTGTCCGGGTCCGCGTGGCTCGGCAGGTTGGCCGTCAGGACGCCCTGGCGGCCGCCCGCGAGGATCGTGCCGATCGGCGCGTAGGTGTTGCCGTCCTGCGAGATATAGGCAAGGCAGCCGCCGTAAGTCGTGCTCTCCCCGGTCGCGACGACCCAGACTTCCGGCGCGCCGCCGGTCAGCGCCGACGGCGGCTCGAAAATGACCGGCGGGTTGACCGTGCCGGGGTCCGCGAGCATGTCGGCCGCCATCGACCCGGCGCTTGTCAGCCGGGTGTAGACGGTTGCCGTGCCGGTGCCTTGCGGCGCGATCAGGCCGCCCGCCCCGATAACGCCGGGGATTTCTTCGGCGGTGACCGTCAACTCGCTGTTGTCGTCTTCCTCGATCTGGATAACGCGGGCCGGCTGCTGCGCGAGGCCGAGATTGCCGTCAGTCAGGAGCACGATGTCCATCGGCTCCAACAAGGAGAAGCGGAAGCCCAGCTTGAATTTGTACGTGTTGCGGATATAGGCCTTGCGCTGCAGCATCAGTTGGGCCGAGACGCTGGCCGAAGTGGCGTTGGTGAATTCGTGGCCCTGCACAGGCGGCTCCAGGCGGACGCCGAACTGGTCGATCAGGGCTTGGTCCCACTGCGGGAGTATCTGAGGGTTGTAGGAGTTGCTGGCGTCCATGTATTCGAGGCTGAGCCAATTGGTCATCGTCGCCGGGTCTTTCCGGGTGCAGATGACCGGGTCGGAATCGCCACCCCAGTCGAGAAAATCGCTGTCGGTCAGCGAATAGGCCCAGGTCAGGTTCGGCGACCACGTCGCACCGTTCTGGCTGAGCGCCTGGTCGCCGTACGGAACGATCTTCAACAGCGCACCCGACCACACCGGCGCCGACACGGTGAGTTCGCAAATCTCCTCGATCCAGCGCGCGCAGGGCTGGAGACGGTCGAGCAACAGCGACATCGCGAGCTGAGCCGCCTGGCAGTAATTGCCGTAATCGGCGACCGATCCCGCCACGTCGAGATTGCCGATCGGAAACCCCGCGCCATAGCGCGGGTTCGTCAAAAGATCGGTGATGATAAAGGCCGGATTGGCATCTCCCGGGAACCCTGGCCCGCACCCGCCGCCGCTCGGCGCCGGCGACGCACCGCCATAGCCGCTGTACCCCGCCGTGACCCACGCCCCGCTGCCGATCCCCGACACCTCGAATGAGATGTTCGGCAGCGCCGGGGTCGATCCCAGCTGCATCGGCGTGCCGGTGACATAGGTGGTGCCGGAATAGGCGATAACGGGCGTATTCGGGTCCGAGCTCTCGAACACCGGGTCTGCCGTCTGGCCGTCCGTCCCGACATAAAAGTTGAGACCTACCCGGTCCGATCCGGCGACCCCGCCATTGGCCCAGACGCGGTTGTTGCCGGAAAACCCGACAGGGGCACCGGTGAAGGTGGCCGGCCCCTGGCAAACCCCGAATGCGACATCGATCGTGTAGCTGGCGCCGCCCTTCTTGCCGCCCGATGAACCCAGCCCCTTGCCGCCCTTCCCAGACGACCCCGATCCCGAGAAATTGAACTCCTCGAGGAGGTTCACACTGACGCGCTGAGTCCCGTAGACCAGGAACAGCGGCGAGCCGAATTGCGAAGTGTTGTACCGCAGCGACCCGTCATTCGGTCCGGAGAACGCGTTGACGAAGGGCGACGGGCCGCCACCGCCGTGCGTGTCCCGCAGCAGCGCCCAAAGGAGCGACAAAAGCTTCATCGGAACGGCGTAAAAAACCGGGTGTCTTTGTCTCTCAGCCGCCCGTCGATCGACGCGTCGCCCAGGGTGACCTGTCTCGCCCACGCATAGGCATGCACGATCCGCGGCCACTCGATGACGATCGCACCGTGCGAGAAGGTGCGGCCGAACTTGAACAGCGCGATATCCCCCGGTTCCGGCGGCCCGTCGATCGCATGGGCATAGCCGAGCAGTCCTTCCATGTAGCGCTCGGCATCGCGGTGCATGTGCCAGTCGGGCACATAGAACGGCGGCTCGATATGGCCGCAGACCCCAGCGCGCTCATAGACCTCGGCGAGGAACATCAGGCAATCGACGCCGCCCGCTTTCCCCTTGATCCGCCCCTGGTGGTGGAACGGCGTGCCGATCCAGGATTTCGCCTCGACAATGACCGCGGCACGCTCCGTCACGGCCGCGCCTCGACCCAGGCGGCAAACAACTTCTCGCGGCCGTGCATCAGCGCCGCGATATATTCGTGGCGCCCATCGGTCAGCACGAACCGGCCGTCCTCGCGCCAGTGACCGCGCGGCGGCGGCCATGCGGCATCGTCGCCGCGCTGCAATATCTCGCGCCATTTGTCGCCGACATCGCCGACCGCCATGCGGTCGCGGCAGCCGAGCACGACGAGGTCGATATCGATCCAGTCGCTCCGCACCCGCTCGCCCGGCGCGATGCGCATCGAGCGGTCCTGCAGGATGGCGACGGCTTCGGCCACGTTTACGGTGCAATCCCATTCGGCGCGGAGGGCCGCGCTAAGTCGAAGTAGATGACTTCATCATTACAGCAAAGATAGAGCCGGTCATCGGGCACATTGACGACAACTTGCGCGTTTTCCATTTCGCGCGCGGTCGGAACATGACCGGCTCTGTGATCGCGCGTCAGCAGGACAGTGCAGTTCTCCGTTACCGGAGTCCGAAATCCCGTCTTCGCAAGCAATTCAGTTGCTGGCGCCATTTTTGCCCCCTTAGAACGCCGCTTCCGGTGGCGGCACATAGGGCATGCCACCAAACCGCGGCAGGTTGTTGCGCCCGGCGCAGCCGCCCGATCCCGTCGTGTGGTCGCAGCCCGGCAGCACGGTAAAGGTGTCGCCGATCGCGACCGGAAACAGCCATGGGTAGATGAGGCCGATCCCGAGGCCGCCGGCCGGCAGCCACGCGACGGTGCGGCTGAACCCGGCATTCTCCCCGGTGAGGCCGGTGACGGTGCCGTCCAGGTAGTCGTTCGACACCGAGGTCGCGCAGACGAGGCCGGACTGGCTTGACCCCGAGGCGGCGGTGATCGTGATCTGCGCCGGCCCTCCGGTTGTCCCGTCGGCCGCCACCCCGGTCACCCGGTTGTAGCCGCACATCCGGTCGCCGAACACGAAACCGCACGACGCCTGGAACAGCCGCCGCGGCATCTGCTGGACCGCCAGCAAATTCATCAGCGATTTCACCTTCATCGCGATCTTCGATCGGCCGATATCGGTCTCGGCGACCCGCCCGTAAAACCACGTTAGGCAGCCTAGGGCCGAGCCGTTTGGCTGCGCGAAATACCGGTCCAATTCGACGGTCGCGCCGTCGAACACCCCGACCCGCACCGCATCGGCAAAGGTCAATCCGCCGACCTGGTCGGAGCCACCGGCGAGAATGTCGATGTCCAATTCGGCCGGCTCGACCCCGATTTTGGTCGAGGTCTTCGACCGACCAAAGCGCGGCCCCAGCGCGAAAAGCTGCTGCGCCCCATAATTGACGCTGTTCGGATCGGCAAAAGCCGACGACGGCACCACCAAGGCGCCATTGCCGCCGGAAAATCGCAGGTATTCCCCGCCTGATAGCTGGAATGTGTAGAGGTCGACGATCGCGACCTCAAAATTAAATCCGGCCAGAAAGGCCGAAAGCGCCGCGGGACACGGTCTCAAATCAGCACACTCTCGAACTTCACCTCTTTCGCCTGCCACAGCTGGTAGAGAAAGTTTTCCAAATCCATGCTGTCGTCGGTGAAGTGGCACAGGAAGAAGTATGAAAAGTCCGCCGCCACGGCGACGCCGTTGCCGGGAGCACTGTTGAAGACGATCGTGTCGGCGACCCCAGTCAGTCCGAGCGCCGACGAAAACCCGTAATTCGACGGCGGTTGCACAACATCATTGAGATAGACGTTGAGCGGCGCCGATCCGTCTGTGATCGCCGCGACAATCGGCTCGGAAAATCCGCCGCTGTAGAGTTGCCGCAGAAACGGGAAATTGACCGTCGTTCCGTCACCGCCGGCGAGGCCTTGGCCCACCACCACATTGTCGGTCGGATCGGAATAGAGAAAATTTCCGAGGCTGCCCTTCAGCCCGGCAAAAAAGCTCGCGAGCTGCCGAAGCTCGTTGAAGCCAATGCCAGGCCCCAATCCGGCGCCGGCGCGAACATCGTTGTCGTCCCGCAGCACCTTGACCGGCAGCGTGAACATCCAGATCGGGTTCTGCTGATCGGCGATCCGCAACTGCCGCCCCGACACCGCCTTCTGGGTGCGCGTCGCGAACCGCGGAGATTTGGTGACCGGCCAGCCGACATTGCTCGTGCCGAGCGGCCAGACCGGCAACGAAAACGCCATGATTTAGGCGGCATCCAATTCGGCAAATTCCTGCGCGGTGCCGGTCAGCATCAACTCGCCCTTGATCCGCTTTTCCTCCTCGCCGATGAAGACGTGTAATTCGATCCCCCGCTCATCGACAAGCCAGCGCAGGTATTCCCCGACGCGACCCTTCTTCCACGCATCCGGGAAGGCCGGGTCGACATGCACATAGAGGCGGGTCCGGTCGGGCAGGCGCGGCGGCCCCATCACGACGTGCGACACATCGGGGCGCATCTCCAGTCCCATATGGTCGGACGGGTTCGCGCGTGATTGCGACTCGAGCCAGAGGCACGCGAACCCACGGCATGCACCGGGACGAGAATTGTAGACCGAGCAGCCCGGCACACCCTGGCGGAGCTTCGGGCAGGGAGCGAGACGCGCCTTCCCGATTTCCGACACCTCAAGGAGGGTGCAGCACAGGGTGCAGGAGCCGCAGGAGACGGGCATTTTATTCCCGCCCCCGGGCTTGCCGTGCCCGTTTGCTGCGGTCTTTGACGATCAGGTCGTCCGCGGTTGGACGCACCGGTAGCGGCCGCTTCCCAAACACCGCGCGCAGGATCGCCGCGACGAAGGGCGGCAATACCGTTTCATCAGGTGTCAGCGCAGCGGCCCTTCTGTCGCCACTCAGCATTTTGACCCTATCTCCACGCCGCAACAGGACCGCGCAGCAACCGCCGCACCGTCGTCTCAATTGCCTCCCGGCCCTCGCGCTGCATGTATCGGGAGAAGCTCGGGCCATCGAAGATCGTGGCGCCGGCGCCGACGTGGACGTGTACATCTCCACCGCCGCCTATAGATGCGCCTGCTGCTTTCTGCACCCAGTTCGATATCTTCGTCGGGAGGACCATCTCCCCGGGGGTGAGCGCAGAGAGCACCCGATCGGAACCGAAGGAGGACGGCAAGGACCATCCACCGGCAGCCGCGGGGACGATCCAGCCGCCGGCGGCTCTTGGGATGATGCCGCCGCGGGATAGCACAGCCGCCGCGGTCACGGCCGACGACGCTCCGCCGCCCCCGCCGAAAAGGCTACCGATCCAGCCGAAGAGGCCGAGCGAGTTCGCGCCGCTGGCGACGCCGCCCAGGCTGCCGGCAGCGCTCAGAGCGCTGGTGCCGCTACCGGCGGCGCTCGTGACTGCGGTTGCGGCTGTGTTCGCAGCGATCTCCGCCAGCAAAGCATTGGCCGTGGTCTGCAATGCAATCTGCGGCGTCTGGGTGCCCAGACCGAGCATGCCGAGAAGCTTCCCCGACAGGAAATCGCCGATGCCCTGGCCGTTCTGAGCGCCGAGCAAAGCCGCCGATCCCTTGGAGAGGAGCGACCCTCCGAGATCTATCCCGGTGCCGACGATCGACTTGTTGAGGCCCTGCCAGGCCTGCCCGCGCTCTTGTGCCGTGCGGGCGGTAATGATGCCCTTCAGCGCGCCTTCGATACCGCTGCCAACTTGGTCGATCGCCCGCTTGAAGGGTTCAGCCCACGCGTCGGCGGTCTTTTTGGCGTCGTCGGCTATCTTCTTCTGGATTTCCGCGACGCGCGTCAGGTTCGCGACTTGCTGCTCGATAACCTGGTTATTGGCCTTCCGGATTTCCGCTTCATTGCCGGCTGCGGTCGCGACATCGCGCGCATGTTCGGCCGCCGCCAACTCAGCCTGACCAAATTGCTGGGCAAGCGCGAGTTCGACCTTTAGAGCGTCCGCTTGGACCATCGCGTGGGCATCGACCAGGACGCCATAAGCCGCGCTTGCTCCGCGCAGCCGCGTTTCATCGCTTTGCCGCAGGGCGGAATAGTCCTGTCCGGCCATCCGGACGCCTTCGGCCGACTGCTCGCGCCGAAGGGCGGCCAGTTGCCGCTGCGCTTCGGCGACGGCATTGTCGCCAATGCCGGGGCCGATCGGCCGGCCAGACTGGCGCTGCTGGAGAGTCGAGATGATTTCCTGCTGCAGCGCGATCTTCTTGGCGTAATCCTGGGTTGCCGCCTGCTGTTCTCGCAGGCTCGCGATCTTGTTGCGGGTGTCCGCGTCGTAATACTGCAGATTGAGCGCGGTCAGTTCGCGATTTGCCGACTCGGCGGATTTGATCCGCTCGGCGGTCTCCTCCGGCGCGTGCGCCCGCAGGTAGGCATTGCGGTCATCGAGGCCCATGGCCTCGTACTTCATCTTTTCGTCTTGCAGGCGCTTCAGGTCGTCGAGGGATTTGCGGTCGCCCTGACTGGCCTTCTCTCGTGCCTGCGCAATCTGCTCATCGAACTTCGCGAGCATCGCCTTGTTGGCGGCAGACCAATCCGGGATGTCTCCCGCGCCGAACGATCCCGGATAAGCTGGCCGGCGGAATTGCAGATTGGCGGCGTTGCGCCATTCGACCCCGGCCGGGTTGTCCGGGGAGCCCTGCATGTGGCTCGACATGACCTGGACACGGCCGTTGACCACGGAGCCGAGCGTCACGCCGACATGGCCGGTGTCGCCCCAACCCGATGGCCCTGTATAGAAGATGTCACCGCGCCGCACGTCCGAGGGTAACACACCGCGCCCATAGTTGCGGAAACTGGACGCAAGGTTGCTGCCCGAAGTCGGCAGGCCGGCGCTCGCGAGGGCGCCGTTCACCAGTTCGGCGCACGCGCGGTCGAATTTCTCACCCGCTGCGCTGACCATCCTAGAGACAACGGCATCGACTGAGTCGCCGGTCGACTCGCCCGATAGCGCGCCGCCAGGGAGCATCGTTCGCCCGCTCAGCTCGCGCCATCGTTGCATCGGCGTGACGCGCGCTGGGGGACTTGATGCGGCGCCGAGTCCCTCCGGTATCCAGGCGCCGGTTGTCGGATCGACATAGCCGCCTTTGCCCGTCAGGTACCCGCCAAGCCCGGAGCCGGACGGCGGCACAAACCCAGACTGCATTGCCTTCGTCCAACCCTCGATCGCGTGCGTCATCGACTCCATTTCGGAGATGACGGCGCCGGAGAAGGTTGTGGCGACGGTGTTTTTCAGCCCTTCCCATGCGCCAGCGAGTTCATGGCTTTTCTCGGCCATGGCCGAGAGGGTTTTTAGGGCCGGGTCGCCCAGGGCAAGGTTCAGTTGCCGCGCCCGCGCAGTTAATTCTTCAACATCGGCATTGAGAAGGTGGACCATATTGGAGAGTTGGCGCGCGCCGAAGATATCGCCGAACGCGGTCGTGCGGGCCGGCCCTTCGCCCATCCGCTTCCATGCGTCGGAAAGCATGCCGAGCAATTCGTCTGATGATTTTTTGAGGTCGTCCGGCTTGAGTCCGATCGCCATGAAGGCGTCGAACGCCTTACCGCCTCCAGCCTTCAGGGCCTCCTGCGCGCGCTGCTGCAACATGGTCAGCGCGCGCGCCATGGTCTCGTCGTTGCCGCCGGCGAGCTTCATCGCCCCCTGGAGCTCGGAGTACCGCTCGGCCGTCATGCCGACCGCGGCAGCGAAATTCCGCGTCTCCTCGGCGGCCTCGGATGCTTCGCGGGTCCACTCGCCGATTTTTTCGACCGCGAGCGCGATGCCGATCGCCTCGCCGAGCTCGCGGAAGGCCCCGCGCATTGAGGTGACGGTCGTCAAGACCTTCTCGGCGCCCTCTCCCAGGGCTTCCATGCCGCGAAGAGCTTCGCCTCCCTCACTCATCTCCCGCTTCAGCCGCGAGACTTCGGTTGTCAACCGATTGACGTTCGCCGCCGCTTGGGATGCCTGGGCAAAGGATAAATCGCTGCCCGACCGACGCACCGCATTCGCAGCGTTGTTCATCTCCCGCGAGAACGCGCGGAGTTCCGACTGCGCCACCGCGAGCTGCGCCCGCAATTGCGCCGAATCGGCACCGATCGTCAGTGTCAGGTTGTCGGCTATTGGACTATACTCCGGTCCCGCAAGACGCGATTAACACTCGGGGGAGATGATGGAAGCGGCGAAGGTCGTGGGCGCTGTTCTGGCGCTGATTTCCGGTTTGGCCGGGATCGCGATGTTCTTCGCGAGCAGCGCTCTTGTCGAAATTCTCGGCGCCGTGCTGATCGTAGTTTGTGTCCTGTCGCTGATTCTGGCGACGATTGGGAGTGCGGCCCAGCGGATCGAGAGAGCGATCAAGGCCTCAGCCCCTACCTGAAGCTCCCCGCTTCGCGATCTCGACGATCCGCTGCTTATTTCGTTCGGCGAGCTCGTCGTCATTATCGAAATCGAGGATCGCCTTCGGCGGCCCGATGTCGGCGTTGCGGACGACCGGCAGCCCCATTTTTGCGAATTCGGCCTCGATCTTGTCGAGGTCGGGGTTTTCTTCTTCCTGCGGCCCTTTCCACCCGAGCATTCGGGCGATCAGCCCGACCAGCTGGTAGGTCGGAGGATGCGTTTCCCAGTACCGGAAAACCCGCTCGCAGTCTCTGACTGTCAGCTCGGCGAAGTCTCGGGGCCAGACGTATCCGCAGCCGGTTGCGAGGGCGGCGATGAGCTCGTCGAGCTGCTCTGATAGCCGGCGTTCGCCGGCGGCGCTTTTCCCCACTGAAAGCCCGCGACCTGCATGATCTTCTCGATCGCCGCGTTGAGTTCGTCGAACCCCACCTCGACAGTGTCCGGATCGAACTCCGCACCGGTGCGCTTCAGGGCAGCGCCGACGATGCGCCCATTGCGTTCGGCGATGCCCGCGACCCCCGGCTTCTCGTCGTCGAGGATCTGCCCCAACTCGACAAGGTAGGGGATTGTCGGCCGCGGCAACTCGAAGCTGCGGCCGCCCAACGTGATCGTTTCCGCCATGGGTTCCTTGCGTCCTTGTGTTTACTCGCTGACTGAGAGCGTGCAGATGTTGTCTGCCGCGTCGGCGAAGGCCGAGAAGTCGAATTCCTGAATGACGTAGCGGCCGATCGAGAGCGGCATCGACAATTTGTCGGCGACGCAGGCGTTGAGCACGAGCGCGAGCCCGGCCGTCACCCCTTGCGTCGCTTTTTGATTGAACAGGGTCGCCTTGAAGGTCGGCGTGTAGCCCTGGAATTGGTTGGCGACGGCGAGCTTCTTTCCGGCGGCGGCGTTGTTCCAGAGATAGGAGATCGACACTGCGGCGCTCGCGTCGGCCGACGAGAAGGTGTAGACGCCGGTACCGGTGTTGACCGAATACTGCCCGGCTGAGGCCGCGGCAGACACTCGGGTGAAGCGCAGCCCGGTGTTGGCGTAGTAGACGCCGAGGTCGTCGGAATAATTTGCCGCGTTGTTGACTGTCACTGCGTAGGGCGACCCCGCGGGGACGTTCTGGGGTTCGTTCTGGGCGACCGTCAATTGCCCGGTGATCGGGGTCTGGCCGAAGAACAAATCGCCATAGATCGCGCCGAAGATGCGCGCGAACTTTGCCTTGCCCGTAATCTCCCCTTCGCCCCGGGCAATATCCACGGGGAATTGCTTCGACCCGTAAAGCTTCTCGGTACGCCAGGAGAAATCGACCGAGACATCCTGCAGGATGCCGAACTGGTCGGGACCGATCCCCGACCCCGTGACGTCCGTGCGGTTGCCCCACAGGGCACCGGCGCCGAAGGCGAGCTGCATGATTTTAAGCTCCCGCGAAAGGAAGGTGGCGCCCTGAAGGGCGTTTTGAGATCAGCCGCCCGCTTGCGCACTACAGTGATAGGCGACCTTATTTGACGAGGTGCCGGTCTGGGTCAGCGTGATCGCGGTGTTGCTGACCGCGTAGCTCTGCGAGGCAAGGGGCGTCGCGAGCCAGCTAACGGTGCAGATCGGCGCCGCGGTATAGGCCGACGCAAAGGTGATGACGCAGCCGGTCGGGGAGCCGGTGCCCATCGTTACCTGGCCGTCCTTGTCGTCCCCGATGATCGCCGGCGAGGTGCCGCAGGAGGAGAGCGAAGGCGACGAACCGCCCGAGGCGACATGGCCGGCAAAGGTCTGCAAGACGCCCGCGGCGAAGGTGTTGGCCGTGTTCAACAGCGGCACGGTGCCGCCCGACGTGCCGGTGTTCGCGATCGCTGCCGTGCCGAGGTTCGCGCCGTTCGTCTTTGTGACGATCAAGGACCCCGAGGCATTGAGCGTCGCGTCGCCGCCGACCGTGACGGCCGATGGGTTCGACCCGACGCCCTGCCCCACGGGCAATTGTCCCGCCCCCAATTGCAGGACGCTTTGCTGGGTGGCCGGGAGTGCCAAACCTGCGGATTGCGCCATGACCGGCCCGACAAGACCGGCGAGGAGCGCAACGGCGACGAGGACCGGAACGACGCCCTTCGCGAGGCGCTCCTTCAGATCTTCCGCTGCTGCCGTGAAATGGTGCCACGCGCCCGAGAGATACTGCACCGGATGGTGCGGGTCCGGGCTCTCGGGGCGCCACTTCGCCAGCCACTCGTCGATGACGGATGAGAGGCGCGGGGATGCCTGCTCAGCGGCACCCAGCGTCGCTTCGCGCTCAATGCCATCGGCTGCATGCGTCTCGCCGACCTGCTCCCTCGGTGCGTCTATTGCCGCCCCGAATTGGGCTTCGTTGTCGTCCATGCCTTGTCTCCGTTATTGCGGCACAAGCATCGCGATCGGAATGACCGCCTTTGCCTGCTTGTCGATATCCCCCGGATCGAACAGCACCTCGTCCTCGATCCAGCAATGCTCGACGAGGCCGCCCAGGGTTTGCACGTTCTCGATCGAGAAATTCGGGACGATGACATCGGGCGCGAGCGCCGCCTCGACCGCGTCGACCAGTTGGTTCAGCGCTGTTTCCGGCACCGCGTGCGGGTCTTCGCCGGCTCGCGAGTAGATCCACGCCTCGGCATGCATCGTCACGAGAGCAGGTATGCCCTCCGGCCGTGGCGGGTAATCATCCTTCACGTGGCGCAGGAACAAGGCCGGCTGTGCCGGGACATCGCTCCAAAACTGCACCCGGCGACCCGTCGTCTCGAATTGCGACACCGTTTGCAGCCGCGCGAAGAGCGCGGCCATGATCGCTTCCCGGTTCATCAGAGGCTTTCGAGCGCTTCGGTGATTTCAGCCTTGATCGTGCCGCGCATCGCGTCGAGTGCGGTGCGCTCGAACCGATCGGCGACGATATTCGCCTGGCGGCGGTAAGCCGCGACAACCTGGGCGGCGGCCATGCCGAACGGCGTATGTCCCTGCCGCTGGTAGGCTCGCACGGCAACCATGCCATGGGCACCGTATTCCAACGCGGCAGCCTTGGCATGCTCCCGCGCCGAGGGGGCCGCGACAAAGACACGCCCGCGCACCACATCGTCCGTCACATCGACGCGCATTTGGGTTTCGCTGCGCAGCGCCCCCGTCCTTTGCGGCTCGTTTTGCTGCACAGCCGCCAGGAGGCGTGCCGTCAACGACGTGATCACCGTGACAAGGCGCTCGCGCACGCGCGCTGGCATCTGGTCAAGGCGCGCCGCGAAATCGCGCTCGCCCGAGACGATCGCGGTGATTTCCATCGTCAGGCGACCATCGGAACACGATAGGGCCGCAGCATCGCCGCGATGTCGGCCGGCAGGCTGCCGTCCATCGGAGGTGCGCCGATCCAGTAGGTTTCGCGCCCGACCATGCCGCCTTGGTCGCGCTCCCGCAGCATCGGGTCGCGGCCCCTTCCCTTGTAGCGCATCGTCACGAGACGGAAGACCGCCGCCTGCACATCGGCCGGGATCGTGTCGTACCCGGCGGAATACTGCACCGTCACCAGATCGCCCCACCAGGACGCGGCATTGCCGTCACCGTCGAGCCGGTAGAGCAGCCCCGCACTGAGGTCGGCCTCATAGTCGGTTCCAGCCGTCAACGGCGTCGCGTCCTGATCGACGGCCGAGATCGCTATGACGGGTCCGTTCGACATCGGCAGCGGTTTGATTTGGCGCGCGCCGCCCCAATGGCGATGCGACCGCGCCCATTCGCCAACCCGCCATTGATCGAGATAGGTCTGCACGACAAAAGAGCGGTTGCACCAGTTTGCGGCCATCGTCGATGCTTCGGTGATAAAGCGCGCGATGAGGGTGTCGTCGCTGGTGTCGACGATCTTCAGCTCAGCCTTGGCGTCGGCCGCATCGATAAGATCAACACTGCCGGCAGGCGTGACGATGCTCGTGATCAGGTAGTTACGCACGGAAAACGACGGAGCTGCCCGTTTACACCGCTGCGCTGAACGGGGTCGCTTCAGTACCGCTCTGTGTGATGGCGCCGGTCACCAGCCAGGTGTTCGCAGCGATGTCCTCGACCTCGATGATCTCGCCGACGGAAACCGAACCCGTCGTCGAGCGGTTGAGTGTGATCGTATCGCTGTTTGTCGAGACCGTGCCGCTGTTGGCGGCGATCCACCCTTTGACCGTCGCCGGGTCGTCGGAGATGCCGTGAATGCTGCCGATCATGAAATCGGAGCCATTCGCGACCTGGATCACATGGCTGTTGGAGGCGGCCTTGACCGTGACGACGAAACGGAACCGGTTACCCGATCCACTCGCGGCCGGCAACGTGACGGTCGATCCCGTCGCGGTGTCAAGAAAGATCACTTGCTTGTTGTTGGCCGCAGTAAGGGTTTTCGTCGAGCCGGCCCCGACATAGCGGGCCGCATCGTTGGCGACGGCATTAACAGCCGAGGTCAAGTCGGTCCCGTTGATCTTGAGCTTCCCGCCAGTGACGATGTCGATCTCGCCACCGATGACGGTGCGGGTGCCGTTCTGCTCGACGTAGTTGCTCGCCGCGTACAGCGGATCGCGGGTCGTCATGGCGCGTTACTCCCGATAGACAGATCAGCGCACGCCGGCGCGGATGCTGAGGGTGGTGTTCCCGGCATAGGTGCCGGTCGAAACGACTTTGGCGCGTAGCCGGTCGCCGAGAACGCCGTCGACGCAGGTATCATCCGTGAGGGCGGCGTCGGTCGGCGTGACCTCGGTCGTGTGCGGCGTCAATCCTGAGAGGTTGACGATCTTGGAGGCACCGGAGGTGGTGAAAGTGATCGCGGCAATGTCAGCCACAGTCGCGCCGCCGTCGAGCGAGGTCTGGATATAGACGGTTGTCTTCGTGCCGCCGGACCCGTAGGCGAATTTCGCGAGCAGATTGACGGCGGTGAGCCCGTCGAGCCCGGCGACCCAGCTGCCGACCTGCGTGCCGGCCGCGCCGATCGCAAAATCGCCCAGCGACTGAAGACCCGGATACATCAGGCGGCTCCGCGGAGCAGGGGATTGACGGGGCGCGAATGGTCGTAGCGACGTTCTATCTCATCGGCGCTCGGCAGACCGCCGCGCGGCGTCATCAACACGCGCACCCGGCCGTCCTCTTCCGACAGCTCAAGGTCGAGCGTGTCGTACCCATAGAGCCGGTCCTGCTGCGAATAGAGCGCGTCCATCAGCGACGTGCGGTCCGGCAAGCCGATCTTCGTTCCGCGCGCCTTTGCGATGCCGATGTGGAATTCGAGGCAGGCCCGCCCACGCTCGGCATCGTGAGCATTTGGATAGGTGTAATCGCAGCCGAAGAAAGTGATTTCTTTCACCCCGAGATAATTGGCGAAGGCGAGCGCCGCGGCGGCAGTGTTGTTGATGTAGGCGACGCCGCAATCGTTGATGACCTCTGCCAACGGGTACTCGACGAGGCCTGGGTAACCGTTATGGACCCGGCTTGTGTAGATCGGCCCCGGATGGTTGCGCAGCCATTCCAGCATCGCTGCGATGTTGCTCTGCGGCCTCGCGGCGGCACGGATTTCTTGGATGCGCACGTCGTCCATGTGGAAGACGCGGTCGCACTGGAGGATGTCGCCCAGCGCGTTGATCGCCCACACCTCGTCCGCGAAGCGGCGGCGAGACCCCAGCCGCTTCACGATGTCGAGATAGGCCTCGAGCGACGGCCCCAGCCCGAGTATCACGACATGGGCCGGCACCGTCGCCACGGTTTGCAGCATCAGCTCGCGACCGGAGCGCTGTTCGGGTCGCCCAGCAGGAACTTGGCGCCAATGAGAAAGCCGGCCGAGACGGTCGATTTGATATTGGCCGACACGTAGCGCTTCAGGCCGATATAGCCGATCTTGTGCGCCACGTTCTTGCTGACCCCAGACGTGCGCGTAGCGGCCACCGCAAGCCCCGCGAGGGACTCGGCATTGGCGTTGGGGATCATGCTGGCATCGGCGACCGAGGTCATCGTGCCCGTGACATCGCCTTCGAGCAGCGTAACAGTCGCGGTCGCATTGGTCGCCGTAACGGAGCCGTACTCGACTAGGAGCTCGACACCCTGGTAACCGGAGCGATCGATAACCTTGCCGGTGCGGCCGGTGCCGGTCGTACCAACGGTCTGCAGCGGGATCGTGATCTTCTGCACGATGTTGTCGTGCAAATCGTACTGGCGCATCGGAATGCTCCTGGTCGAAAGGGCCAAGGGTAGGGACGCCCGCGCGCTCGCCTACTCGACAGCGGGCGCAGGCAGAGCCGCGATCAGGTCGCGGAGTTTTGCAAGTATTTGACCGGATGCGTGCCGGCGTCGATCAGATTGCCGTCCCAGCGCTGGAATGCAACAAAGCCGACCTGATTGAAATCGGCGTAGCGCTCCACCAGCCGCAGGACCCGCGTCCCGGAAATGCGGCGGATGTAGTAGAGACTGAAATCGCCGAAGGCGACGGGTTTGGCGCTCGCGGCCGGCGCGTCCATGTTGAAGTTGATCGTGTAGGGATAGCTGTTGATCGTGTCGGGTTCCTTGTCCGCCAAACCCGGAAGCCAGAGTGGGCGCCCCATTGCATCCTTCAGCTTCTTGATCTGCTTCAGGGCAGGGTCGCTCATCATGTAGCGCCCGTTCGGCCGGCGGTACGCGGCATCGACCGAGTGCTCGAGCTCGATCAGATCGTCGCTCGAAATGGCCGTCGTCTCGCCGGAGCTCGTCGAGCCGCCGCAGGTATAGCCGAGCGCCGCTGCCGTGATGAAGCCGGTCGGTTGTGAGGCGCCGGTGCCGGTCGTGAAGCGCCGGTTCAAGACGCGCGCGATCCGCACTCCGAGCTTTTCCATCAGAAACGATTCGAGATCAAACACGCTGTCTTGCAGCAGCTGGTTGCTGACCAGCACGAGCTTTGAGGTATAGGTATAGCCGTTCAGGGTCACGGCTCCGAAAGTCACATCCTGGGTCGTAACCTGGCTGTTCTCCGCCAGCTCGACGCCCTCGTTCGCCGTGTCGTTGTCCGTCGGGATGGGCAAGGCATCGCCATTGTCGGTATCGATAATGGTCGCGACGCCCGGCGTCATCATCCCGCCATAGGCTTTCTGCGCATCGACGAGCTTCTGCATCGGCCCCTGCGGGACCGTGTAGCCGCCGGCGGTGTCCGGGGTCGTGCCAAGCGCGTTCTGGAAGCGCCGATTGAAGACCTCGCGCTGCTCGTCGTTAAGCCCGGCCGCGCCGCGCCGCACCCAGGTCATAAACGTCGAGCTTTCGAGCTGCTCGCGATTGGCCGCCTCGTCGGGGCTGATGCGCTGCCGGCTCGCGCTCGCCCGAAGCTGTTCGTATGTCGCCGCTTCACGCGCTTCGGCCGCGTCAAGCGCGTCGATCTGCGCCTTCAGCTTGTCGGCCTCGTCATGCATATCGTTGAATTTGGCGAGCGCCTCGGGCGTGCCCTCGTCCAGAAATGCCCGCGCGTCTTCGACCAGCTTCGCGCGCTGCGCGCGCAGCTCTTTGCTCTTCATCGACCTCTCCGTGATGGAACGTGGCGCGGATTGAGGGAGCCCTGCGCGCGCCGTCAGGGCATTCGGTTAAGCCGCTTCGGCCTGGCGTTGGCGCGCGGCCGCGAGCTGTTTCAGATCGGCCGCTTTCCGCATCCGGCTTTCGTAGGCATCAAGCACGTCGCGTGCCCGTTGCTTCACGTCGGCCGGGATGTCGGTTTGCGGCAGCCGGGACGCCGCGGCGTCGATGCCGCCGCGCACCGCCTTCAGTTCCCCGCCGACGACATCGGCGAAGGGCAGCTTGTAGCTGCCCTTGAGGTTCGGGTTGTGGTGATCCCAGGCAAGAAACCCGCGCTTCGCCTTGGCGGGATCGGGCGAATTGCCATTAAAGCCGGCAGCGTCGAGCATGCGTTCCGCTGCGGCCGGACCATCCCACGTGTCCGACTGGTCAATCGGCAGTTTTTCATCGGCGCCGCAGACCCACTCGGCTTCGGTCGCTGCGGCGCGCAATCGCGCGGACGCACCGCCCCCGCCCGTCAGGCAATCCATCGCCGAGGCCAGCACGGCACAGGCGGTGTTGATATGGCCGAGCGCCTCCTCGGCGTCGTTGTCGCCATCGCCGTCAGGGTCGTAATCGGGCAAATCCTGGTCTGCCGCACGCGGCCGGCGCGACAGCGCGGCGATACGGTGGCCGAGACTGCGAGCGGCCACACGAGCCGCCTGCTGCGCATCTTCGCCGAGGATCGCGTCGCAGAGGCCAGCCGCTTTCGCTTCCGCCGGCGTGTACCAGGTCTCGGCGTCCATCGCGGCAGCGAGTGCGGCCTTATCGCCGCCGCTCTTGGCCGCATAGGTCTCGGCAATCATGCCGTCGATCTTTTCGAGGACCGCCGCCACCTCGATCATGTCGTTGCGGTTGCCGATGCAACCGCCCCAGGCGTTGTGGATCATCAGCATCGCCTGCGGCGGCATTTCGACCCGCGACCCGGCCATCGCGATAAAGGAGGCCGCCGATGCGGCGATGCCGTCGATCGTGATCCGCAGCTGCGATTTGCGGCCGATGAGGGCATTATAGATCGCCAGGCCATCGAACACGTCGCCGCCCGGCGAATTGATCCGCAGGTGGATGGGCATCCCTTCCGGGACCTGGCCGAGCGCGAGCGCAAAATCCTTGGCGTTGACGCCCCAGTACCCGATCTCGTCATAGAGCAGGATTTCAGTCTCGCCGCCAAAAGCGCGGATGCCGAACGTTTCCGGCAGGCCAGCGGCGGCATAATTGCTGAGCGCGCGATTGGAGAACCGCGCTTCGCGGGCTTCATAGCGTCGCATCCGGAGTTGCCCCCTAGGTCGTGGCCTGGCCGCCACCATCCGGTTCCGGCGCGCCCACGTCGGGTTTTGGCGCCAGCGGATCGGCCTGGATCGGGTCCTGACGCGGCTGCGCGCCCGGCTCGAAGATTTTGCTCAACGGGACGTTGGTCGAGTTGATGAGCGGCTCGTCGCCATTCTCGACCGGCGGCCGGTTCTTGTGGCGCCGGCGCTCGTTGATCAGCAGCGTGCCGCTCGCAATTTCGGTTTGCGCGATCTGCGCCGCCTTGACCGGATCCATTGCGAGGAGGCCGTCCCGATCAAACTCGATGTAATAGTCCGCTCGCCGTCCATCGGGGCGGGTGAAAAGCTTGTAGTTCATCTCGGCCTCGATCCGGCCGAGGTCGGGCTCGACACTGTAGATCAGGAAGGCGAGCGTCTGCTCACTGAGGCCCGACCCCCACGATGTGGATTTGTCGGTCTCGTTCAGCAGATGCAGCGGCACACCAAAGAACCGCGAGATGTCGGCGACGCCGTACCGCATCAGCTCGATCGTATGCAGGTCCTCGGGCGTCATCTGGAACGGCGTGAAGCTCGTCCCTTCGTCGCCAAAAATGACCTTGCCGGCGTTGCTGCGGCCGGTATTCGTCTCGCTGAACTGCGCGACGAATCTTTTGAAGCCCTCCGGTGAAATGCCTTTGGGTGGAGTCGCGAGACCCGATGGCTTTGCCGCGTTTTCGTGCACGCGCCCGATTTGCTCCAGGAGCATCATCGACAGCGCAACAGAGCTGCGAGCATTTGCCCGGATGCGCGATACCCCGATGATACCGTTGAACCCGAGGCCCGGGATGTGCAGGACATCGTCCTGGTCAAGCCATTCGGTCAGCCCTTCGTTTGTGGGGCGCTCGACCGTGCCGTAAGGCCAGAAGAAGCGGTACTTGTTGCGCCCGTCGAGCTTGTAGACCTCGGTCTCCCAGGGAAGGGCCGCCTCGAACCCGATCAACTTGCCGGAGCCGTTGTACCGTTTGACTGAATAGTGGTTGCCCCACAGCAGCTCGTTGACGCCCCAGAGTTCCCGCCAGACAAACGCGGTCATCGCCTGGCCTGGATAGGGAGCAACCTGCAACAAGGTGGCCAGCGGATGGTCCGGCACCTCTTCGCGCCCATCGGGCGTGCGCCTGTAGACCTTGAGCGGCAGGCTGGCGATGATCCCCGACAGCAAAGACACGCTGCGGTAGACCGCTGAGCACGCCATTGCGGTGCGCTCGGAGACGTGCGGCCCGAACGAGGTCGGTAGGCCCCCGCTCGCCCAGTCGTAGAGCCAGGAGGCCGGGTCGGCGAGATTGGTTGACGGGTTCTCGGGCGACGACGCGGAAAACGTCGGCTCGATGCGTTCCCGCGGCGGCGCGTTCCGCCCGAACGACAACAGGCCGTCGAACATCAGGCGACGTTGACCTCGGCCCACAATTCGGGTCGATCCCAGATCGACCTGCCGCGCGGCTCGGGGTTGAGGCTCATCAACGCCGCGGCGTTGAACATCGCGATCGCGGGGTCGATCTTGCCGAAGCCGGCCTCGTCCCGGGCAACGCGCATCGCCGTCGGGGTCGGCACGACCTTCAGGTTCCCGACGCACCATGCGAGCATGTCTGCCCCGGGGTGCAGGAAGCCGTAGCCGGCGAGCTTGATTTCGACCGTCTTGATGGCGCCCATCAGGCGGATGCCCTGCGGTATGCCCGTGAGTTGGTCCGCCTCCTGCGACACCCCGATCGCCTCAAGCGCATCGACAATCGCGCCAATTCCTGCGGCGTCCACCCCGACGGAGGCGAGAAGTCCGGTGCCCCTGACCTTCTCGACCAGATCGACGATGTATTGGATGTTGGGCGCGAGGATCTGGGCTCCCGCCAATTGCTCGGGCGGCAGGTAGACGAATTTCGTCAGGTCACCCTGCGCTTCGAACTTGTCGTAATCGACGATGTTCGCCTTGCGCCGCTCGATGCCGATGTCCGAGATCAGCGCGTGCGCCCAGCAAAGCCACCGTTTCGTGCCCTTCTCCCGCCCGACCACGGCGATCCCGAGCAGGTCGTCAAGGCCACCGCCGTCAATCCCGACCGTGACGACCTCGCTGCGCTGCAGCAGCGTCTCCAAGGTCAGCGTCTTGTCGATGCCGCGATCCCAGACGAGCGCCCCGGCCCAGCCGTCGATGCGGATCGCCGTCCCGACCTGGACGTTGAGGTGCTTCGCACAGAGCCCCACCACATTCGCCCGGCCGGCACGCTCCGCCTCGGCCAGTTTTGTCGCAATCCACCGTTCGCTGACGGATGCCCCGAGGTTGGGGTTGGTGACGTACCAGTTCTCGGGCCTCAGATACGCCTCGTCCTTGAGCAGCGGCTCCGGGAATTCGTAGATCACCGGCAACTTGCTCGGCTCCTCGACCTTCCCATCGCGGATATCCCGGAACTCCTCGAGCTGCTGCGCGAAGACGCCGGCCGGCTTCTCGTCCGATTGGGTTGAGAGATAGATCACGAACCCTTCCGGGCGCGACGCGAGGCCGCCTTCGGCTTCGAGCAGGATGTTGGCCGCGGCCGCGCGCTTCCCGAACAGCCAGAGCTCGTCGACGAGGAGGCCGATCGTCTTCTTGCCCGAGACGGTTTCGCTGTCGGCCGCAACCACCTTGAGGAAGGCTCCGGTGTTGCGGTGCTCGATGACGCGCCCGGCCGAGGGCTTCAGGATCACCCGCAGCTCCGGATCGGCGAGGACCATGTCGCAAGCCGGCTTATAGGAATTGTCGGCCGTCTCCTTGGTCGGCGCCAGGATATAAAACTCGCCCGATTCGCGCCAATTGCGGATCAGCGCCGTCACCATGATCCCGGCGGCCAGAGTGGATTTGCCGTTCTTCTTGCTGATCAGCAACAGGAAGTGCTGGATCAGCCGGCGTCCCGTCTCGGCGTCATAGGCGCCAAACACGGCCGAGACGAAATCCAAAATCCAGGGCCTTGCTGCCTCCCCGAAGGTCGGCTTCCCCGCGGCATCGACGATCCGCAGCGTCTTGAACACGTCAAGCGCCGCCGCCGCTTCCCCGGGGAAAAGCGGCGCGAACGGGATCAGCGATTTTTCGGCGACGATCCGCTCGGCCCAATCAGGGCAAGCGGTCGTCCACTGCGGGGTCATGCGGCTCTCAGTTCATCAGCCGGGGTGCCGGCGGGGTTGCGTAACGGCCGGTTGCTGCGGCCTCGGCAGCTCGCGCTGCCTCTTCCTTCTTGCCCAAGGGGCGATCCCGTTGCTCGTCCGGCATCCGTGCCTTGCCCACGGTGCCGAGCCCGCGGTCGAGGAGAGCTTTTGATGCGGCGGCGATTGCCGTCTCGCTCGACCCGTCAGCCGCAATTTTGCGCAAGACTTCGATAGCGAGCTTGGCGTATTTCCGGGCTTCCGATCGGATATCGGAACTGACGCTCGGCGCCGAGGGTGCCGCCATGAAGGGCAGCATCACCGCTGCATCGCCGCCGATCTCGACCGCCGGCTTGCCATAACCGCGGTCGAGGATTTCCTTTGCCGCGGTGATCTTGGCCGCCTCGCTCGACCCGTAGAACAGCAGCTTCACGAGCGCTTCGACCGCGTCCCGCGCGTACCGCTGGGCAACCCCGTCGATTTCCTCCGGCGGCTCGGTTGCAAGGGCGCTGACCTTGTTCAGCTCAGAGAGGGCGGACGGCTTGACGTAGCCCTTCGGCTTGCGGCCCGCGCCGGGACGACGGCCGCCGCGGCGGGACTGCGGCTGTTCCATGGGCTTCTTTGATTTCCGATATTCAAGCGCCGGGTTTCAAATCTTCGGCGGCGAAAATTTTTCGCACGCGTGACTCCCAAGCGGTAGCTGGGCGGGAACATGCCCGACTTTAGACCCCCCTGGGGCCCCTGCCGCCATGACCGGACGGGGTGCCTGCCGGCATCGACAGCCGCAGTTCCCGCGCCGCGATAGTCTTGCGCGAATGGCAAGCACCGCAGAGGCACTGGCCGTTCGCCGGGTCGAGTGGACTGCCGCCGTCTTTCAGCTCGCGGATATGGTCAGCGAACATCCGGGGTTCGGCCCGGCCGCATCCCGGGAATTCGCACCGTCCGCCGGCCCGCCGGATCACCTCGCTGCGCCAGCGTCTGTGCTCCGGGCTGAGGTAGTGCGGGTCGACGACCTTCTCGGGAACCTTTGCGCTCCGCGTGTCGATTGTCTCGATGCGCGGACGCAATGTCCGAAGCCGGGCTTTCCCCGGCTGGGGTCGCATGGTTCAATCTCCGGGGATGGTCTGGAAATACAAAGCGGCCCTGGGCGGGATCGCCGGGGCCGCAACGTTTCGTGCACCGAAGTGTGAGGAGCGTTTTCCCCCTGTCAAGCGGCTTTTTCGAGCGCCCGATCCCAGGGCGCCGCCGGCGCATTCAACCCGTTGACCTGCCACGCGATCAGCTGGTCGGACAGGGTCCGCGCCAGACCCGTCAGGGCGCTGTGCCAGCGCCCGTAGAGCTCGCGCGCCGCGCAAATCGCCGCGGGCTCGACATCCCACACGATGACCGTCGATGGCCGGTGCCGCTTCTTGCCGCGGCGCTTCTGGTACACCCGCTTCGCGATACGCTTCGGCTCGACCCCCTCCATCCAGTCCGGCCGCCGCCCGGTCTTGGCGTTGACCAGGACGATCGACCGCGTGAACGGGTCGAGCCGGTCGATCGCGGCCAACACACGCTCGGCGTCGATATCGGTCGCCAGCCGGCCGCCCTCGACCCGCGCCATCGCGCCGGCGAAGACGCCGTGGAAACCCTTTGGCACCGCCGTGTAGCCGTGGTTGAACATCAATTCCCGCGGGCTCGCGACGGTCAATCGCGGCGCGACGCTGTGCGCGATGGCCCATTGCACCAGGGCTTCGATATCGATCGGCGTCTTCTCGCTCATCCTGCCTCGCGTGCAAATGCGGCGTCCGGGTACCAGCGGCCGGCGATGAAGCGGCCGGGACCGCGCCCAGGACTTCGTGGCGCCGCCGGCGGCCCTGTCTCCGGTTCGGCGGCGGCCACCAGCACCGGCGGCAGCGCCAATGTCGGCTGCGGCGGCACGCGCGCTCTCAGCTGCCGGTCGAGGGCATCGAGTTCGTCGTTGGCCCGCCGCGACAGCCCCCAATTCGGGATCGTCGGGTCCGGCCGCAGCGCCATCAGCTCGCGGTAGAGCGCGGCGGCGCGGTCAGTCGACAGCATGCCAGCCTGGGCGGCGCGCCCGACGACGCTGCTGCACCAGCGTTCCTTGCGCAGGAAGGGCGGCGGCCCGCTCGCGCGCGCGTCGTAAGCAAGAGAGAGAGTCTCCTCTCTTTCTTCTTCTTGGGGCGCGGCGGCCAAATCACCCGTCCTCACCCGCTCGCCAGCCGCGGCTGCGGGCTGCCGCAACGTGCCGTAAGGCCGGCCGAGCGCCTTGCATTTCGCCTTGTAACGGCGCTGTGCCGCGGCATGCGGCGACGAGGGCCGCGAAACGTTTGCGATCACCTCAAAATCACCTGCAATCACCCGGTGATCACCCGCTGAATTCGGGTGATCGCGGGTGATTTGCGGGTGATCACCCTCGCCCGAAAAACCGACGCATTCGGCCTCGCGCCACAACCCGCCGCCGAGCGACACCAAGAGGCGGTCGCCGACAGCGATGGTCTCGACCTGTTCCCAGCGCGAGAGACAAAGGCTCGCGCACATCAGAGGAGCCGCTCGCCGAATTCGGCCCGCTCGATCCCATCGGCGATACGGTCCAACAAAAGCGTGGGATCGACCGTCTTGTCGCGGTGATACCACTCGCTCTTGAGCCGCTGCGGTACACTCGCCCAATGGCGGGCGCAGAACGGCTTGCCGTCGGGCGGGACTTGCTCGCACCGCTTGGCGTGGCACTTGGTCATTGGAAGCAATTCCCTGCGAACGGGCTGCGCAGCTCGGGGAGCGTCACGGCCTCGTCGGGTTGTTTCTGCTGCCGCAGGCGCGCCCGGCGCCGCCGGTCGGCACGCGCCGAGAGGCCGGGCACGCGGTTCCAGTTGCGGGTGCGGATCGCCGCCGACCGCGCCGCAACGTCATCCCGGGTCGCGTAACGGCGGAAGATTTCGCAGACCGTCGACCGCCGCTTTGCCGCATCGGGATAGTATTGGGCGGCGATGAAGTCCCAGGGTTCGCCCCGCCGCGCGAGCGCAATCAACGTGCCGATCGAGCCCGTGGTCCAGAAATAGCCGGTCTTCATCGGCAGGGCGTCCCCGGCGCGTCCGAGCGCAGCTCGAAGAGGCCGAGAAACCCCTTGGCGACCGTGCAGCGGACAACCCGCCCGCGCTCCCGCCAATAGCGCTCGATCCGCTGTTTCGCGCGGAGCGCGCCGGCCAGTGTCGTCAGGTCGTCGCCCGCCGCCCCGGCATCGGGCGGCTTACGCCGGTCCTGCGCCGCCGCGACGACGGCTTCTCCCTGCCCCGCCCATCTTGCGCCGCGATGGGTGCTGCGCGAGTGGCTCATGCGCTGCCGCCCCAGCCATATAGGCCGGCACGCTCAATGGCGGCGCCGATCGCCGTCAGTTGGACTTTGTCAGGGTCGTAGGTGACCCAGCCGTCGCGGATATAGCCGCGCAGGCGGCGGACGAGCGCGCGGCGTCTGCGACCGACCTCGTCAGCATTGGCCGCATCAAATGCGGCGAGCTGCGCTTCGATCGAGTCGCTCATGGCGCACCCCGGCGCACAAAATTGTGACGATAGGTCACTATTTCGCTTGCACCATTCGTGACGATCAGTCACAATAGCGGCATGGAGATCGACCTGAGCCGCCCGGCCCGCCGCTACCTCGACAAGCGCACGCCTGCCGACAAGGCGAAGCTCGCCGCGGCGCTCGACAAATTGGCGCAGAACCCGCGCGACCCCTCGCTCGACATCGAGCCGGTGCGCGGCGAACCCGGCACGTTCCGGCTCAAGGTCGCGGAATACCGGGTGCTGTTCACCCCCGACGCCAAGGCGGGGCGGATCGCGGTTGAAACGATCCGCACCCGCGGCGATGTCTACAAGCGCTGACGGAGAGAGACGATGACGACGATCACCCTGCCGACGCCGAAACACGAGACCGCCGACGAGGTCGTCCTCGACCGCGGCGACTGGAATGCGCTCGCGGCGGCGCTCACGGCCGTGCGCAATGCGCTCGACGAACTGGCGGAAGAGGAAGCCGACCGCCTGGCACTCGCCGAGGGGCGCGCCGAACAGGCGGCCTATGAAGCCGCGCTCCCGCCGGGCCGTGAGGCGACGACCCCGCTGGCGGTATTCATGGCCGAGATCGCCGGCACGCACCGGCTGCGCGCCTGGCGCGAGCACCGGGGCCTGACCCAGCAGGCCCTCGCCGCGGCAGCCAATGTCACGCGCGACATGATCGCCCAGATCGAGACGGGGAAACGCCAAGGCAGCATCGACACATTGGGCCGCCTCGCCGCCGCCCTCGGCGTGCCGATCGACGCGCTCGTCGAGAGCGAGTAGCGCCGTCATCGCGGGTTGCCCCGCGGCTCATCACCCAGGATCGCCGCATGCCACTGCGACAGCGCCGCCGCGGCGCTGATCGTGTGATGCAGGGCTTTGTCGCGGTCACCTTCTATGCTCGCCCGCAAGGCTTTGCCGGCGAGATAGCCGATTAGCCAAAACCAGTCTTCGGCCGATTTATTGCGGTCGTGCGCTTCGCCCCACCGCACGCGTTGGTGTTCCGCCTCCGCGGCTACGCCGGCGACAAAGTGGTCGATAATAGGTTTTTGCTGCGCCGCTCGCTGCTGGAGTTCGTTTTCGACCAGGCGCGAGAGGACGGCGGCGAAGCTGTCGCCATCGGGCATGGCGCGCCAGGAGCGATCGTCGAGCACGGCCGCCATTTCGCACCACGACAGCCCTCCACGGGCGGCAAGACGACTCAGCGACTGGTCGTGGTTTTTCTGTGCCTGCGCCTCATGGGGCGCGATCAGCGACCAGGGGATTTCAGCGCCACCCGAGTTAAGGACGGGAAATCTGTCGCTCATCCCGGGTTGCGCTCCTCGAGCCCGCAGGCCCGGAGCGCCCGATAGAGCAGGTCGTAGACGCCGCGGCGGGTGCGGTGATGGCCCTGGACACGGGCGACGATCGCCTCGTCATCCTCGCCCGGCAGCGCGCCGCTGTTCAGCGCAGCATCGTCCGCCGTCACTTTTCCCGCGCGCCAGGCCCGCCGCAAGGCGCCGCGGAACGGCGGCGATTTCTTCAGGACGACCGCGTATTGACCGAGATTGACCGCGTTGACCCCGATATTGGCAATCTCGATGAGCCCGACGATGCGGGCGCGCGCCTCATCCCCGCCCGGCAGGAGCTCGATCGTGCAGCGGATCATGGCGCCTCTCCGCCGCGCCCGAGCAGCGCGTAACCCGCGATGTCATCCCAATGGTCGGGATGGTTCGGGTCGCCCGAGACGATGCGGGCGATCTTCCCGAGGATCATGTCGAGCGCTTCGAGCTGCTGCGCATTGAGCTTGGTCGGCTGGGCGCTCTCGACGAGGCTTTCCCGGAGCGCCAGCTTCAACCGGTTGGCGGCGCGCGCCGTCGTCTTCCAGTCGCCGTGCGTCGCCCGGCGCTCGGCTGTCAGGGCACCGGGTTTCACCGCCAGTCCTCCCGTTCGTATTGCACCAAGAGGTCGAGGGCCGCTCCGATGACGGATGCCGCCCGCGTCGCCGCGCCGTCCGGCAGCGCCGGTTCGCGCGCGATCGAGCGGGCGAGTTCGGCCGCCGGGATGCCGTGCTGCAGGGCGATCGACACGACGACCGAGGTATCGGCGAGGATCGCCGCCATGTCGGTGCCGTCCTTCGCGCCGGACAGGAAGATTTCCTTCGGGCGCCCCTCGCTGTCGAACCCGAGCGCGGCGTCGTAGCCGCCCCGGATTTGGCAGGTGAAGGCCTCGCGGCGGTTGGGCAACGGGATGCGCTCCGTCATGCCGGCTCCGCATGGTCGAGCAGCCGCGCGCACCAGCGGATGATGCGGTCCGCGCTTTGGCCGGGGACGCCGTCCCAGGCACGGGGATAGTCGGGGCCGTCGCCGCGCGCGCCGGTGTGGAAGCTCACCTGCCCGGTCGGCAGGTCGATGTAGAGAACGTGGCGGTGATAGGGCTGCTTGTCGTCCTCGCCCCACCCCCAGGCGCCCGCATCGGGCAACCCGTGCTCGGCCAGCGCCGCGCAGAGATTGCCGATCGCCCGCCCGCGATAGGCCTTGGCGCGCTCCGAATTCTTCTGCGCGCGGAACAGGTTGGTCGCGACGATGCCGAGCGGCCCCAATCCCGTCAGCCGCTCATAGAGCGCCTTCGTCGCCTCGCCGTCCGAGCCGCGATAGACCCGAATGACGGTTTCGAGCGCGCTCATGCCGCCGGCTCCGCGAGATCAAGCTTCCCCTGTCGCGCTTCCGCTTCGATGCGGCGGCATGCGACATCAAACCAGCGCTCTTCGATCTCGATGCCAATGAACTTGCGGCCGAGACGTAGGGCGGCAACACCGGTTGTGCCGCTGCCCATGTAGGGATCAAGAATGCGCTCAGGCATGCCGGCCTGCCGGATGCACCACAGCATAAGCTCGACGGGTTTTTGCGTCGGATGTTCTCTCAGCCCGTCTTCGCTGGTTCTATCGCTGAATATCCATTTCCACCGATGCGAGAAGACGCGCGCTGCGCCGCGGCGGCTATGCCACGCGAACTCAACATCGCTGAACTGATCGAACGGCTCCCAATCGCCCAGCTTATTCCAGGCTAGAAACCGCCCCGGCGGCAGTAGCCGGCAGAAATGGTCGGCGCCCCAAAGAATTATATTATCGTATTTTAACCAAGGCGCAGGATCGAATTCGACGCCGCTATTATAGCCCCCGACCATGACCGGCTGTTCGCGCCGCGATTCGATCGAGGTTTGGCTTTTGCCCTTGTAGAACCGCCTCTTATTCGAGTGAGCATACTCGACTTTGCTCCCATAAGGCGGATCGGAAATCACCGCATCTGCCGACAGCCCCGGAGCAATCTCTCGGCAGTCGCCGAGATAAAGCACCGCATCGCCGATATGCTCGATGCGGCTCACAGCAGCGCCCCCTGCCCGGCCGGGCCGTCCGGATCGCCGAGCCAGCGGATGATGGGGTCGCCCCGATGCCGCCAGTCCCACAGGTACCAGGCATAGGGAAAACGCGGGCTGGCCTTGTCCTCGGTTGACCAGCGCGGCCGCTTGTGGAGGATCAACTTGGCCGCGAATGGCGGTTGGAAGAGCGGCCAGTTCGCGCGCGGCGCATCGAATTCATGGCGCTGGAGGATCGCGACCTTGCCGCGGTTCGGCTGCGTCAGCGCGAGGCCGCGGTGGATGAAGTCCGGCGCCAGGTCGAACGGCGGGTTGGTGACGATCGCCGCGGCGACACCGGTGGGACTCGCCCATTCAGCCGGCGCCGGGTCGCGGATGAAGTCGAGGATCGCGGTGCCCGGAAAACCGTAATCGTGGATGTCGGAGCACAAGACCGGGTGACCGGTTTTGGCGATTTCGGCCGCCATGCGGCCGTCCCCGCACGCCGGCTCCCAGACCAGGCAATCCGCCAGGGACCAGCTCGGCGGTAGTGACAAATCGGCGGCCTTCAACAGCGCCCGCGTCACCCACGGCTCCGTGAAATACGCGTCGCGGGCGTTGCGCGCGTAGCCCGCCTCGCCGTGGCTGGCGGATTTGCGTTTTGGCGACGGCTCGCCGAGGAGCGGTGCTGTCATCGGCCGGCGCCGCTTGATGTCGCCGTGCCGGCGCCGCCCCCCCCAACCGGGTGGCCGAGCGCCGTCACGGCACCACCCCGAGCAGCGGGCCGCGCGCCCGCTCGGCGGCCTCGACGGCGTCGGCCTGGCGCACCAGGAGGGCCGCCAGGGCCCGCGCCTGGCGCGGCTCCAACACGGCGGCGAGCGCGATGCGGTCGGACGCCGCGAGGTCGAGCCGCACGACCCCGCGCTCCCCTTCGCCGCGACCGGCGCCGACCCGGATGCCGTCAGGGAGGATCGGGTCGCTCATGTCAGGCCGCCGCCTCACCGCTTTGCGGCCCCCGCCTCGCGCCGGCGGCGCTCGTCGTCCCGGAGCCACGGCGCATGGCGCCCGGGTGCGGCGTACCAGACCGAGCGGTTGGGGCCGAACACGGCCGCGCCCTGCGCCTGGCGGTAGTTGTTGGCGCGCAATTGGTCGTAAAAGCGCTGCGCCTCCGCGGCCGTCGCAAACCACATCTGCGGCTTGTCGCGGCGCAGCAGCAGATAGGGCCTGTCGCTCACGGCCGCCCGCTCATGGCCGCCCGCCGCTCCGGGCATCGAGCAACAGCGCCAGCCAGGCGCCGCAGCCGACGCCGTAGGCGAACGTGACGATCGCCTCGATTTCGCCGGCCGTGAGCCCCGCGCCGGTCGCGGCGTCGAGCGCCGCCCACACCGCCGCGGCGACGGAAGCGGTCAGGAGGCCCAGCCGCAGCGCTGTTGCGCGCCGGCGCCGCCGCACCTGCTGCGGCGAGGGGGCCGGCTCCCAGATCGCGGCGTCGAACGGCATCAGCAATCCCTTTCGGTGATGACGACCGAGAGGCCGCGGCGGCCGAGGGTCAGCAGCGCCCGGTGCCAGTTGCGCGTCGGCAATCCGGGTGGCCCCTCGAAGGCGACGCCCTCGCGCGCCAAGGCGCTGCGGATCACGTGCGCCAGCACCGATTTCCCCGACGCCGCGGGGCCGCCGATCGCGATCGTGACGACGGGGTAATCGGGTTCCGGCCGCTCTTCCGCGCTATCGGGCGGGAGCGGATCGCCGGGCGGATCGCCGCGGGGCGCCGCGCCGGTCCCCTGAGAGCCGAGGCCCGTATCCCCCGCACTCGGCGTCTCTGCCGGCGGGTCATCCCCGCGGCGAAGCTGTTCTCCCTGGTGAAGGGCGCCCGCATGGCGCGCCTGGACCGCGGCGTCGAGCCGCCGCGCCCGCTCGATCTCCGACAAATTCGCGAGGCGCCCGGTCATGACCCGACCGGCTCGAAACCGAGCCGCATCAGGACGGCGGTATCGTCCTGCGAGAGGGTAAGATCAGGTTCGGGCTCGAGCCGTTCGGCGAGGTCCATCAGGGCGATGGACAGTCCGCCGAGGAGCGATGCCAGCCGCGCGAGTGCGGGCGCGCAGGCTTTCGCGCCGAGCTTCCAGACCCCGCAACTTGGCCTTGAGCTCGGCCGCGTAGTAGCGGATTTGATCGGCTTCCTGGGCTTCGACACGCCGTACCTCCCCGTAATACCAGTCGCGCACACGACTGATCCGCAGGCGCAAAGCACGGGCGGTCACCCGCAGCTTTGCGGTGACGCTGTCGCCGGGGGAGGCTGCGACAGCCTGCCGCACCTCGTCGGAGATATCGGCGATCACGGCCTCAGCCGTGAAACGCGGCATTCTCCAACGGGGGCAAAAGGTTAGTTGTCCGCGCGCGCGGATTTCCGCGCGACCGGACATTCCCGCAAACCACTGTAGGGGCAGCAATTTTCGGGAAATTCAGCAAAATGGCGAAATCAACCGAACCGTTGACCCGGCACGCCACCCCAGGGACGGGATGGCGGCCCAGCTCGGCTGCTGGCGAATCACCGCGGGGACGGTGCTCGCTAAGACGTTGTGCAACTTGGTTTTGCGGCGCCGCCCGTAAGCTGCATGCAGCAGCCGCCAGCAGGTCTTTCGATCCCCTCGGCTCGGCGCCGAGCCTCACGCGCTGCGCGCAGCGAGACAACACGCGCTGCGGAGGGACGGGCTTACACCCGTCGCGGAGCGAAAAGAGGACCACTCGATGGACAGCAACTCCATCGAGCGGGTCAAAGACGTGCACGTGCGGGCTTACGACCGCACGCGGCTGGGACGGCGAGAGCGGGTGCGGGAGCACTGGCGCTCGCATCCCCGTCAGCTCGTCTTTGACTTCGCCTGAGGCCGGCGTCGCAACCCGGACACCCGCTGGCGGCTGTTCGATGACGAGAGGAGAATGGAAATGGCAGATACCGCGCAAACGCCCGAAGCGGTCGCATACGCGCTCTTGGTGCAAATCGCCGGCGCCGAGGATTGGACCGGCTACGGCAACGCCACCAGCCTCGGCAACCCATGGAAAAAGACCAGGGCTGAAATCCTCGATGCCTACGCAGCGTGCCTGCAGGCGGCGAAAGGACTGCGTCCGGTGCGCTAACATCCGGGTGCCTCGGGTCTGCCGCGCACGTAACTCTCGAACTGCTGCGCCGCGGCGATGATCCCTTCGGCTGACGTTCCCGTGCCGGGTGCTTGTCGCTGCGCAAAGGCAGCGACCGCCAGCCGCAGGCATTCGAGGCGTTGTTCGGCGGTGAGGGGCGGCGTCGCCATCATGCGGCCCCGTCGCCCGGCTCGCCGCGCACGTACGCCTCAAACTGGCGCGCGGCGTTGACGATGCCCTCCGGTCCCCACGGGCCATTACTGCGGGCGTCCGGGGCGCCATACACGCCGATGGCGAGGCGCAGGCATTCGAGGCGCTGCTCGGCGGTGAGGGGCGGAGATTGCTCCAGCGCGGCGAGCCTGCGCTCGTGGTTATGGCTGAGGGGTTCGGCCATCACGCGGCCTCGGCGAACGCGATCACGCATTGCGCCGCGTTTATGCTAAACACGTATGGCCGGAAGGAGCACGACATGCGCATCAGCGCCTTTACGCCGCGGCAGCGGTTGAGCTGTCGTGCGGCTCGCCGCCGCGTGCGCGGAAAAATTCGCTGTCCTCAAGCGGCGGCGAGAGGCCCTCTCCCGCCTGCAAGATGGTCGGCAACCGTTTACCCGGCACATGGCCGCGCATCTTCCAGCCCTGCACCACAGTCGGGCTTAATCCAAGCGACCGCGCCATTGCCGAGATGCCGCCGAAGCGGCCGATCAGATATTCGGCCTGCGTCATACGTCGGCTATATACGCTAATTACGTACGTTGTCAACGTGGAAAACGTAAAGAACCTGCCCCCTAATTTCGTCGATGGGAGACCGAGACCGGACCCGGCGATGAGCGCGGGCGATCGGCTGCGCGAGATGCTGAGCCGCGCGAGGTTGTCCATGGCGAAAGCGGCAAAAGCAATCGGCTATGCCGGAGCATCAAGCCTCCAGCCCTATGTCGCAAAAGATCGCGAGTGGATCGATTACGGGCTGGCGGAGCGGCTCGAACGCGTCTTGGTCGGCAAGGGAGAGCCGCCAATCGCCCGAGAGGAGGTGTTTTCGTTGACGGGAGTTAACCCAGTGTTAACGCCTGCGAGCGCGAGAGTAGCAGAACGCAGACAAAACCCGGCGCGACCCGGTTTAAACGCCACCGTTGAAATGGCGGCAACCGGAGTGGCACCCTTTGGAATGCGCGACCTGCCTTTGCTGGGGGAGGCCCGCGGCGGCGGCGACGAATATTTTTTTGGGAACGGTGCTGAAGTGCTCTCCCTTACGTATCGCCCTATCGAACTGTTGACCGTAAAAGACGCCTACGCCGTCTATGTGCACGGAACCTCGATGGTGCCGCGGTTCAAACCGGGTGAGCTGGTCTATGTCGATCCAGTGCGCCCCGTCGCTCCGGGCGACGACGTGGTCATTCAACTGCAAAATGGTCAGGGCTTCGTTAAAGAGCTAGTGCGACGGACCGCGCGCGCGGTCATCTGTCGCCAGCACAATCCGCCGGAGGAGCTCGAGTATCCCTCCAACGAGGTGAACTCCGTCCACCTGATCGTCTCGATGACCCGCGTGCGGGTCTAATTCTGTACGCACGATACATACGTTTTTTACGTTGACAATATACGCATAAGACGTATGATGCCGCCCGTACCCCACGGGAGGCACCGTTGCAGATTACCGCCGGCCCGGCCTCATACTCGAACGAGGCTACCGACTCGCTGAAAACGGCCGCCGGCATCGAAGATCAGCAGCACGGTCAGCATGTGCTCCGGCGCCGGGGCTTCGACCCACGTCATGATGCTTCCTCCATCCCTGGACTGCGCAACGCCGTTCGGCGTGCCGAGCAGCGCTATTGCGTCAGTGACCGTCGAAATACCGGGTCGCAGCTCAGTGAACCGGCAGACCCGACAGTCGGGGCCGGCGCCAGTCTGACCCGGCAAAGCGCACCCTGCGAGGGCAAGCGCACAGACAAGCAGCGCGACCAAGCGCATCCCCCTCTCCCGTCCTTAACCGTTTCTCAAGCCGCGATTGTATCGCGGTCCCTTCCCTCTTTCTCCCCCCACCAAAAAGAGGCGAATCGACTGATGGCAACGAGAAAGCGCGAGCCGGTCGAGTTGAACAAGCCGTTTACGGTATTCGTCGATCGGGCCGATGGATCGGGCTACGCGAAGGATTACGCGCTGGAAAGCGCCGCCCGGCGCAAGTTCGATATCGAAGCCAGCATCACCAACAATGACGAGTTCGGCGACCGCCGCATCGAACGGGTGTGGGTAAAACACTACGCCCACAGCGACGACGCGGGAACGATCATCGCTGATTTCACCTACCCGCGTCCGCGCGAAAAGGCCCGTCACTTCGGGCGCGCGCTACGGAGTAGCGCAGCGTGACCGCCCGCTCTTGGGAAGGCCGCTACCGGCAGGGCGGCCGAAAGCCCCGTCACCGCTGCGTCGCCTGCGGCCGCCCCGTGGCGGACGGCGAGCGGGTGCTGATGTGGCGGGTCCCTTATGGCACCGAGGCGATGCACATCGGCTGCGCGGAAGCGGCCTATCCCGGTGCGGCCTATCGCGCCGCCGTCGAGATATGGGCCGCGGCATGACTGGCTACACGCTCGGCGACGTGCTCGTAGGATTGGCGGCGGGGCTGTCGCTCGGCATCGCGGTCGGTGCCAGCGTCCGCACGGCGCCGCGGCCAGTAACCCGCCGCCCCAGCGTAGCCTGGCGCCTGACGCCCAAACTTCGCTTGCAGCTTTGGCCGCCCGATTACGGCGCCCTCCTGCAACTGGGCATCTTCGCCGCGGCGCTCATCGCCTTCTGGTTATCGCCGAGGTAGGCCGTAATGAGACAGCAGATACAGAACACCAAGATACGTTTGGGCCGCGATCCACAGCAGCCAGAGCTGGACGGTCCCCCATGTCACCGCATCGAGCGCCGCATTGACCTGGGGGTCCCAGGGAACCACGGCGCGCGCGTGCGCCACGCCGATATCGTGGCCAAGCACGACCAAGGCCGAGATCGTTGTGAGCACGGAGACGACGCCCGAAACGGCCTGAAACTCCGCACGCTCCAATCTGGTCCACAGCCATCCGACCCCGCCGAGCGCGGCGATCGCCAGCAGGTAGAGGGATTCCGTCAGCGGCATATCCCGGCGATTGTATCGCTGCCGAGCAAGGATTTCGACCTCGCCCCCTTCGTCGCCGAGACGACCCCCAAAGCCGAGCCTGAGCAATGGCCGGCCGAGGTCGCCGCCAAGGTGTGCCCGGTGTTCCGGCATATCACCGGGCAGCGCGGCTCTCCCTCACGGCATGAAGCCGACTGCCGGTCATACGACGGCGACTTCTGCACGTGCAGGGTACCGTCATGATGGCGTTGGAACGGAAAGAGCCCCGCCATGGGGCAGGGCTCTCGACGTTGCTCGCGTCTCCAGCCGGGGCGCCATCCCGGCTCGGGCTTGCGCCCGCTTTCGCCGGCATCCGTCGACGGGTTTCCCCCGGGGTGTTCGATCGGCGCCTGCGCAATGCCGATGTAAGCAGCCCGCTTCCGCGGCACCAAGCGAAATTATCACAGATTTTACGGGTTTCGGGAGGGGTGCCATCAGGCCGTGTGTGCGAAGGACGGGCAGCATGATCCGCCGCACCGTTCCCCTGCCGCCAAAGCGGCAGCGCCCCCGATCGGGGATCGAGCGGGGGCCGCAGCGGGTGTGGCTGCGGCACCGCCGGTTCGTCAAATCGCTGTGCTGCTGCGTCTGCAATGCGCCCTTCGTTGACTTTGCCCACATCCGCTCGGCGGCGGACAGCGGCACCGGACTGAAGCCCCCGGACTGGCGGGGCGTCCCGTTGTGCCGCAACCACCACCGGGAGCAGCACGAGGCCGGCCAGGGCACCTTCGAGGACCGCTACCATATCGACCTCGACGCGCTCGCGGCGCAGCTCGTCGCCAAATCCCCCGACGCCAAGATGCGCCTGGCGATGATGGAGCAGGGCTTATGGCCGCCCAACGGTGACGGTCCGTCACCCGCGGCGCCCAAGCCTATTCCGCCGGCGCCATGGCGCCTCTCCGGCAGCCGCACAACGGTGATCCCGATCCTCGGGGTGGCGAACCGCCCGGCCACAGCCCCGGTGCCCAGTCACCCGGACACCGGCGCCGAACACCGATGAACACAAGGTGCCCCCGGCCAATCCTCTACGTCTCGATGCAACCGCATCGGTTGCTAGGCCACGTTGACTTCATGGTCTACCACGGCCGCCCCGGGGGAATCCTCTGCTGGCGGCTGCAGTTGGAGGACCCCCGGCGACACGTCGCCCACTTTATTCGGCGCATGCGCGCCCAACCCCGCTTCGGTGCATCCGGCACCGCAGCGCCCCGGCCCGGCGCAACCCCACCCACCCCGGGCCGGGGCTGATTTCCCCTCAAGGCAAAAGGAAGCAGCACATGAAGAAGTCCGAAATGGTCGACATCCTGGTGCGCGAGACCGACCGCTCGCGCGAGCTGTGTCAGCGGGCGCTCGACGGATTGTTCACCGCGATCGCCGACGAGGTCGCGCACGGCGGCGGCGAGGTCAAGCTTCCCGAGCTCGGCACGCTGCGCCGGGCCGGGCGCGCCGGCGGCCCCGGCCGCAACCCGCGCACCGGCGCGCCGATCACGATCGCGCCGCTGTGGCGGCTGACGATCAAGGGCGGCAGCGCGATGAAGCGCCGCTTCGCCGCCCTCCGGCCGCCCGCGGCACGACAGGCGGCCGAGTAGCCTTGGTCTACTACAGCGAGATCGACCCCTATGCCGCAGAGTGGCTGCGAAACCTTATCGCTGCCGGGCATCTGCCGGCCGGCGACGTTGACGAGCGGGACATCGCCGATGTTGCCACCGGCGACCTCGCCGGATACCGGCAATGCCATTTCTTCGCCGGGATCGGCGGTTGGCCCTACGCGCTCCGGCTCGCCGGCTGGCCGGATGACGAACCCGTGTGGACCGGCTCCTGTCCCTGTCAGCCGCTTTCGAGCGCGGGACAGCGAAAAGGCCATGCCGACGACCGACACCTCTGGCCCGCTTTTTACCGCCTCATCGCCGAGCGCCGCCCTGCAACGGTCTTTGGAGAGCAGGTTGCGGGCGCGCTTGGCCGCGAGTGGCTCGCCGGAGTACGCGCTGACCTGGAGGCAGCAGGATATGCCCTCGGGGCCGCCGATCTGTGCGCTGCGAGCGTCGGCGCGCCGCATATCCGGCAACGGCTGTTCTGGGTGGCCGACGCCACGGTCGGCGGAGAGCGGTCATTCATCGGGAAATCCAATTCGCATGATGAATCACAAGAGCCGCTTGGAGGACGCCGCGTATCTCTCGGGCTGGCCGTCGCCTCGCGCGGGCAACCATACCGGCGCATCGGAGAACCCAAAGTTTTCCCCGAATTTACAGACTGTAGCTGGCTGGGCGACGCCGACGAAAACGGACGCGGATCGCCGAGGCGAGCTATCCATTGCCCCGAAGAACGCGACGCTCAACCACATGGCGGGTTGGGCGACACCATCGGCGCGCGACTGGAAGAACGGGCAGGCCAGCCAGGAGACGATGGAGCGGAACGCCCGGCCGTTGAACGAGCAGGCGGTGCAATATGTGGCGGGTTGGGTGACGCCGCAGAGCCGCGACGGGGCGAACAGCCGGGGCGGCATGGCCGATCGGGCGCTCGGCCGCAGACGCAATCTCGACGACCAAGTGATGCTTGGGCCGGTGCCGAATGGCTCCCCTGCCTCGACGGAATATGCGTGGCACGATATCTGGCACGCTGAAAAGCACGTCGCGCCGCTTCACTTGAAGCTTATGGTGCAATTTGCACCGGTCTGCCGACGACAGGGAGCGTGGGGGCTGCCGCGTTGGTGCCGCCGCCGGATGGGCGGCTCGTTCGTCGCGTCCCGTCACTTCAACCGCGATGCCTGACGCCGCCCGCGCCCTCGCCGATGTCGCGGCCGAGCTCGGGGTTGCCGAGCGCTGGCTCCGGGAGTTTGTCAACCGCCGCCATATCCCGGTGTTGCGCGCCACCCCGCGCAGCCGGATCATCCGCTTCGACGCCCTCGCCTACCGCGCACTGCTCGATGCGATGCGCCCCCACGGAGCCGCCGCATGCCCCTCCGGGTCACCCGCCGCAAGGACACCGGCGCCCTCACGATCACCGGCACGCTCGAATTTCCCGACGGCACGCGACAGCGAATACGCAAGCGCGCTCAAAGCGACAGCCCGGCCCTCGCCGCCGAAGAAGCCGCGACGCTCGCGGCGCAGCTCCTGCGCGACGCCTGGCACGGGGAACGTCGTGGCGCTCGACCCTTCGCGGCGGCGGTCAATTCCTACCTGAGGGCGGCGCCGCGCGCCCAGGGCGACAAGGACCGCCTGCATCGCATCCTGCGCATCTTGGGCGACGTGCCGCTGTCGGCGATCGACCAGGGCGCCGTCAACACCTTGGCGGAAAAGCTGCTGCGCCCGGGCGC